>Ga0154585_1055_pt1 | contig 19119 bp, 23 predicted proteins | sample RifGroF2_FD_116014 | JGI IMG/M metagenome (GOLD analysis project Ga0154585, IMG submission 116014) | Candidatus Margulisbacteria bacterium GWF2_35_9 | reverse complement strand
TTTACAGTAATTGCATTAGTAAGTGTTCTACTAACTCCATTTCTAGGTGTAAAAAATTTAAGCATAGAACAAATTATCAATAACCCACAATATATGTATGTTTTTCTTCATTACCGTATTCCTAGGGTGTTATTGGGTTTTGTTGTCGGTGCGGTATTATCCTCAGCAGGGCTGATATTTCAATCAATATTTTCAAATCCATTAGCAACGCCATACACATTGGGTATTGCAAGTGCTGCTTCTCTCGGTGCTGTAGTCGCAATTTATTTTAAGTTTACTTATAGCTTTGGGTTAATCGATCCGACGATGCTTACAGCCATTTTATTTTCATTGGTTTCTATTGTTATGTTATATTTAATTTCACAAAAACAGAAAATTTATGAAACAAACAAAATTCTGTTGCTAGGTGTGGCAATGAATTTTCTCTGTTCCAGCCTAATTCTTTTTTTTCAGTTCAAAATTGATTATCTTAACTCATTTAAAATATTGCATTGGCTGATTGGCAGTATGCAAAATATATCTTATGACATACTTATCGTTATAACTGTAATAAGTATTTTTGGGATTTCTTTTATATTTCGTATGAGGAAAGAACTAGACTTGTTAAGCTTGGGGGAAGAATTTGCTCTTAGCAAAGGAGTAAATGTAGGTTATGTTCGATGGCTTTTGATTGTTGTCGGGTCGGTTCTTGTTGGTGTGTGTGTTGCTTTTTTCGGACCGATTTCATTTATCGGCTTGATTGTTCCCAATATTGCTAGAATGCTCATAGGCGCTATGCATAAACACTTGATCTGGGGTGTAATGTTGCTTGGTGGCATTATTGTTGTTATCTCGGACTGCTTGTCTCGCACGATGTTTCGTCCTGTAGAGATACCATTAGGCGTGGTAACTGCCTTTATAGGTGCTATTTTTTTCTTTTATATGCTGACAAAAAAAGATGCATAGTATGCGTCAAAGCACCGAATGAATGTCCTTGGTTGCTAAATGATCAAAAGTTAATTAGAATATAAGTATAATGAACGTTGGAAAGGAAATTCTCAATCTCTATAATATTCCATTCTATTCGGATCAAAACGAATTTTTAGATAAAGTATTTAGTTATCTTTATGCCCGGTTTAAATACAAACAGCTAATTTTTATGAACGAGCAGGAGCTAAGCGTAGACAAGGATTTGTTTAAGCAAGCAGCGTTTATCGTGAAGGAACAAAAGACGGATGAATACTGTATCCTAAACAAAAAAAATATATCAGATGTCGATAGCATAAGGGAAATTTACCTTGAAATAACCATGCCTGATGAACAGAGGAACTATCTTTTTATTAAGCTACAAAAGAAGCATCAAGAATTTGAAAGAGTGTCAGATCTAAAACTCTTTCTGAATTTTCTAAAAGAATATTTTAGTAAGTATTTTATGATAATACAAATGTTAAGTAAAACGGAGTTGCTTAGTCAAGCAGAGCAAGCCTCCGAGATTAAAGAAACAACAATGAATGCCCAACCTGATATTAAACAATTTTATTCAGTTAATGCAAATAAAATGCCAGAAGAAGTCGATTTGGTGCATGTGTTAGATAAAATTGAAAAAAGCATGATTCGTGAAATGCTGAAAAGAATGAGCGGGAAAAAATCCGTTGCTGCAAAGAAGCTTGGTATTACAGAAAGAATGATTGGTTATAAGATTAATAAGTACGGACTATAACGAGTAGTTCTTTATTTCCCAATGATGTTTAATTGCAATTTCTTTTAGTTTTCTGGATGGATTAACGACAATGGGGTGTCCCACCTTATTTAACATTGGTGTATCGGATATATGATCAGAAAACGCATAGCTTTCTTTTAAATCGATATTTTCTTTTTCCCAGATACCCTCAATTCTATTAAGTTTTTCAATGCCATAACAAATAGGCCCTTTAACATTACCCGTATAATATCCATTTATTTCTTCTATTTCGGTTGCTACTACAATACCGAATCCAAAGTAGTTCTGTAATAATTTTGCTAATGGAGTTATTGTTGAGGAAATAAAATATATGATGTATCCATTCTTGTGAGATGCACGGAGGAATTCTTCGGATTCGGCATAAATTTTGGGTTTTATTTGAGTTTCGAAACAGTCCTTGAAGATGGCGTTTACTTCTTCAACCGTAATTTTTCCAACAATTTCTGATACCATAATAAGTACTTTTTGAGATATTTTATCAAAGTTTTTAATCAAATCCAATTTATACAGTAAATACCAATAAAGGGATTTGAGAAGCAGACTTAACTTTAAAAATTTTTTATCATAGCAATATTTCACTAAAATATTGAGTGAAGAACCATGAATGATAGTATTATCGATATCGATGAATATTGCTTTTTTCCTAGACACTGTATTATTGTATTCTAAGAGACCGGACAAAGCAAGCGCGTAATGACTCGCAGACAGGTCGATTCAATTTGGGGATACTAAATAAATAATGGATCTTATGTATCAGTAAATCTTTTTTATATGGAAATAATAGTGCAGGTTGTTCGAAGAATTGATATATTATATAATAGATCAAAAAGGGATACTATGAAAATATTTTTACTAGCAATACAATTTGTTACAGGAGTAGGGTTAATTTTATTAGTTTTACTGCATTCTGCTAAAGGTGAAGGCTTTGGTTCAATTGGTGGACAGGCAAAACTATTTGCCTCTCAAAAAGGTTTAGAGGCAGGGTTAAATAAAATTACAGCAGTTGCAGCGGTATTATTTGTACTAGCATCGGTACTGCTAAGTTTAATAAAATAATTAACCCAATGACAACCCTAAGTCTATTAGAAAAACTACAGTTCCTTTGGGATGATTTTCTCTCATTTGTTAATACAGGAATTAGGGAAAATAAATACCCGAAGGAAATTCTAGACAATTTTACGTTGATTGATAAAAGTCAAATAAATAAGATAAATGATAATGCTAAATATAATGTTAGTTGTGGTAGTTGTGAAAGTAATTGCTGTAGCAGAATAGACGGCAAAATATTGCTGACATTAAAAGACATTGCAGTCCTAATTGATAACGGTCATGAAAATTCGATCGAAGGTAGTTTTAGAGGATTTGCAACATTATTAAAGGATTATCAGGAAAACAGAGATAACAGTGTATTTAATGATGTAAGTAGATTGATGCAGGATATGCTGAATAATGAATACATGCCGTATTTGAAAAAAATAGGAAGCGCCTGTGTATTTATGAGTGAGTCAGGTTTATGTAAGGTATATGATATTCGCCCTGTTTCATGCAAGATGTATCCTTATCATTATGATGCGTCGGGGAAAGAAATTGTCTGGCTAAATAACTGTCAGTCAAAAAGCAAGAATATGTCAGAAGAGGATAAAGACAGAGTGGTTAGTAACATCGCAGAATTTGAGAACGAGAGAATTAAAGATATTTCATTAGTAATGTTAAATATTGAGAATTTAGGTAAAATTGGGTATAAAGACTACTTATGAATAATGATATCTTAACTAAATTACACATAATAGAATCTCTCCAATCGCAGGAATTAAAGATATATGAGAAATTTTTAATAACGCTTGAACAGAATGTGCGAGAATTATTACCGGAAATAAATCAACCTGAATTGTTGAATGAGATGATGGTTAGTAAAAATAAAATGATGCAGGAAATCCAGAATGTAGAAGAAGAACTTTCTCCAATGAGAAAGGAAGTCGCCGGATTATCATCTTCTGGGAATTTAGCTGGAATTGATAAACCGACTCTGGATAAGATAAAAAATACAGATTTAACGATAATTGATGTTATTTCTCGAATTTCAAGATCAGAACAAGAATTAACAACCAAAATAAAAAATCAGATGGAGCGTATTAAGCTTAGATTAAATGAGATTGGTCATGAGCGAGGCTTGCAAAAAAAGTATAAAGTGAAGAAAGTCCTTAAATTTTTTAATCAAAACAGTGAAGAAACTCCTCGTTCTTCCTTTGATTCAGTCGGGTAGTGATTTAATTCAAACGCTATGCTCTCTGGAGCTTCTCCGGTGAGTAGCCGGCCAAGTATTTGTTCTCGGACTTTTGAGGCATCGTTTTCTCCATTTTTTTTAATCCACATAATGACCAATTGATCAATTGTATAGGATGAAGAAACTTTCTTAATGATAGGCTCCGGGTTTGTTATCAACTTGTCTTCATTTTTCTGAGCTTCAATTCTCAATACTTCTCTTAAATTTGTTGCCAGTGAATCTTTTTGTTTTTTAATTTTTACCGCCTGTTCCTGAAGGTCTTTAAGTGTTTTTATATTGTCTTTGTCATAAACAAAATAGGGAAATCTAGGAATGCTGTTTTCGATATTCTGTATCTCATCAATAATTGACATAAGTTCATTACTTTTTTGTAACCATTCCTCTTCTATCAGTTGAGTAGTGTTAATTTTGCCAATTTGAAAACTGGGCGCATAGGGCACATCCGTCTTTTGAGTACTCTGAGAAAAAGCTTCACCAAGTGATTTCCCTTTTCGTTTGAGGTCAATGATATTTCTTATTGTTGCAACATCGGATAATGAATAATAACGAATATTTCGTTTGCCAAGTTTAGGGGATAAGTATCCTTTTTGCTCCCAGTATTGTAACTGTCTATGTGAGCAGCCTGTTTTTCGACAGAGTTCATTGCTTTTAAGTAATTGTTTCATGTTGCAATTATAGCACAAAAAATGTCTTAAGATGTAGCTCATAGTATGGGTGTTACATTTTAGGGTGAAAAACAGGGGTTTAGATAATGAAACAGTAAAATGTATCGTGTCTTAAATTGACATTTAAATTGACACTGAAAAGCTAGATTGCTATTATTTGTACAGATGCTTTTCGACAGTGGAAATGATGCTATTAAGAGGGGTTTATCCTTATCTACATTAAGGCACGAAATTATTGCAGACAACATTGCGAACGTGTCAACGCCGAGCTATAGACGTAAAGATGTCAGCTTTAAAGGTATGATGCAGGATAGAATGAGTGGGGATTTAAGCTTAAGCGTTACAGACAGGAGGCATATTGGCTTTTCGTCAGAGAATATTAATAAAAATTTATTTATAAATTATCCCCAGGACACAATTGTCAATGCTAATGATAATAACGTAGAAATGGATACAGAGGTTGTTAATATGTCGGGAAATATTGGTTACTACAACGCATTAGCAACGATAATAAACAAGAAATTTAAGATTACAAAAGATGTAATAAGCGGAAGAGGGGCATAATAAATGAGTTTTTTTAGTGCTGCAACAATATCCGGAAGTGGGATGAGCGTTCAAAGACAGCTAATGGATCTTATCTCCGAAAACTTAGCAAATGTGAATACGATTCAGTCATCGGATGGTGGCCCCTATCGCAGAAAAATTGCCATAATAGGACAAAAAGAAGCTCACCCGTTTGGACAGTTGCTTGGAAGCAAAATGCAAAGTCTGGTTCAAATAACGGCTATTACTAGAGATGACTCTCCTCCTCGGATGGACTATGATCCAACACATCCTTTAGCAGATGAAAGAGGTTATGTAAAAAAACCAAACATTAACGTTGCGATGGAAATGATTCGAATGATGGATGCATCCAGAGCATATGAAGCAAATGTTGCGGTGTTTAATGCATCCAAAACAATGGCCGCTAAGGCTCTTCAGATAGGCGCTTAAATATGCCAGGTTTTTTTCGAGTCATATTTGAACAGATAATCGGTGTTTTAAAAGAATTAAGTATTGTTCAGCGAATTACCCTTCTCCTTTTGGGAATTGTTATCTTCGTATCTTTATTTGCCCTGACTATGTGGGGTACTCGGCCAGATTATATCCCGCTATATTCTGGATTATCTCAACAGGATGCCGGTGAGGTAGTAAAAAAGTTGGCTGAGAAAAATATCGAATATAAACTGGGTGGAGATGGTTCATCTATTCTGGTCCCATCAAAAGTTGCCAGACAACTGAGGGTGGAATTAGCGACAGACGGACTACCAAAAGGGAGTGGTTTCGGTTATGAGTTATTTGATACCTTTAAGTTAGGGATGACAGAATTTACTCAAAAAGTTAATTATCAGCGTGCTATTGAAACAGAGCTTGCTCGGACGATTGCCAGTTTGGAGCAGGTTAAAGCGGCCAGAGTCCATATAGTTCTTCAGGAGGAATCACTGTTTGTTAATGAAAATGATGGTGCTTCAGCTTCATTAGTCGTGGACATCGTCGGCAACAAAATGCTGAGTAGTGATCAGATAAACGGTATTGTTCATTTAGTTGCCAGTTCGGTTAAAGGTCTATCGCCAAAGAATGTAACAATAATTGATACTAATGGGAATGTCTTATACAGTTATACGGATGAAGATGGACTGGATTTGGGGCTTTCCATGAAGCAGGTTGAGGCTCAAAAGAAATATGAAAAAATGATCCAATCACGAATTGGAAGTATGTTGGCGAAAGTTTTTGGTGAGAATGCATCAGTTGTTAGGGTTAATATTGAAATGAATTATGATAAGAGTCAGACGGAAAGCGAAACATTTATACCAGCAGAAACCCCAATTATAAGGAGCGAAAAAGCAGTTGAAGAGGGGTATAAGGGAACCGGTGTTCCTGGGAATGTGAATGTTCCAGCTCAAGGAGCAGGTCAAAATTCAACCTATACAAAACTAGATGAGACTAAGAATTACGAAGTATCTAAAAAAGTGGAACATTTTACAAAGACGCCTGGCCAAATTGTAAAAATGTCGATTGCTGTTATCTTGGACAGAAAAGTTTCGGATGAAGAAAGAACCAATTTAATTGATGCGATTAGTTCTGCTGCAGGTATTAGTCAAGAACGAGGGGATGTTTTGACTCTTAGCAGTTTTGAATTTAATAAAACAACCCTAGAACAAGACAAATTGGAAATGGAAAAAGCAACCAGAAACGATATGATTATGAATATAGCGAAAAATGTTGGATTAGGAATCCTCTTGTTGGTTACATTTTTGTATGCAAGAAGGAGTCTTAAAAAACTATCCTCAATATCAACTGCTGGCGGTTCATGGGGCGTAAATGTGGGTGCTGGTCGGAAAAACGAAATACCAAATGTTGTGTTAGAAGAACAGGAAGAATTAAGCCCAGAAGATCAGAAAAGAGTTGCGATGAAAAACACCTTGGTAGATATGGTTCAAAGTGATCCAGATGTTTTTGCCAAGATACTTAGACGTTGGTTAACTGAAGATTAGATATGGTAGATCGATTAAGCGGAAAACGTAAAGCTGCGTTATTGCTACTTGCCTTAGGCAAAGAGTCAACGGTCCATCTCTTTAAAAATTTAGGCGAAGAGGAAATTGAGCAATTAACGGTTGAAATAGCAAAAATATCACGGGTATCGCCTAAAGAACAAGAAGCCATTATTGAAGAATTTTTTCATGTAAGCAAGGCGCAAAGCTATATATCCAGAGGTGGTGTGAAATATGCTTCAGAAGTCTTGGAACAAGCATTAGGTAAAGATAAGGCAGAACGTATCATAAACGGATTAACAACAAATTTTCAAACGGTTCCATTTGATTTTTTACAAAAAGCAGAAGCCTCCCATGTAGTTCGGTTTATTCAGGGTGAACAACCCCAAACGATTGCATTAATACTAGCATATCTTGAACCAAATAAAGCTGGAATGATCCTTTCCATGTTGCCAGATGATATTCAACCGGAAGTGGCCAGAAGAATTGCGGTTATGGATCAGACACCGCCAGAAATAGTCAGACAAATTGAAAAAATACTTGAAAACAAAATATCTTCGTATATCGTTCAGGATTTCTCTCAGACTGGAGGGGTTAAGTCTTTGGTTGATGTAATAAATCGAGTTGATAGATCTACTGAGAAAAAAATATTAGATTATCTTGATAATATGGATGAAGCATTATCCGATGAAGTTAAGCGCTTGATGTTTGTGTTTGAAGATATGTTGAAACTCGATGATCGTACGATTCAGCGAATCCTTCAGGACGTCGATATGAAAGATCTGCCGATTGCGTTAAAAACTGCCAGTGAAGATTTAAAAGAATCAATTTTTAAAAACTTGTCTGATCGAGCTGTAACAACGCTAAAGGAAGAAATGGAATACATGGGACCAATTAGAATAAAGCAAGTAGAGGAAGTTCAACAGAAAATAGTTTATATCATCCGAAACCTTGAGGAAGCGGGCGAAATTACCGTTGCCAGAGGTGATGAAACCGAAGAATTTGTTTAGACAATTAATATAGTTTGGAGACAATATGAAGCAGATATTAACTCGGCGAGATTTAATTTTATCAAAAATCGAAGCGGTAAGTCCAACTTTAACCAACTTTTATTCAGAAGATAATATCGTTGAAATATTAAGTCGTGGTGAAGATATTGCAAAGCGATTAATGAGTGAAAAAAATCAGCTTGAAATAGACACGATGAGAGAATTAGAGGAAAGAAAAAAGTCTGAGTTAATCAAGGTAGAAACGATTAAACAAAAAGCCCGCGAAGAGGGACTTGAATTAGGGCGTAAAGAATTTGTTGAAAAGTATAAAGACTTTTTTAAGCTGGTTGAATCCAGTCGAAAAGAAGCGGAAACGTTAAGAGCGGATTTAGTTAAAAATACTGAAGATGAAATGGTCGAATTAACGCTAAAGATTGCGGAAAAATTAGTGATGAGTGAGTTTATTTCCAATCGTGATTTATATATTAAGATGCTAAAATTTGTATTGAAACATAATACGGATAAGACGAAAGTATTTATTTCAGTGCACCCTTTAGACTACGATGTATTAGACGAAAATATTGATATACTAAAAAAAGAAGCTGGAATGTTAAAAGAATTTGGGATACGAAAGGATTCCTCTATTAGCCGAGGTGGAGCCATGTTCGAAATGGAATCCGGAGTGATTGATATTGGGATAGATACCCAGATAAAAAAAATTCGCGAAGCATTTAAATTATGAGCAAAGTTGGTCTGCAAAAATATATAGACAAACTCCCAAATATTAGAACAATTATTCCTCAAGGCCGAATTACCGATGTCTCCGGGCTCGTTATAGGCGCCACTGGCCCACGTGTCCCTGTGGGAGAGATTTGTATTATTCGAAGCAATTATAATCAGAATGAAATATTTGCTGAAATTGTTGGATTTAGGGAAGATAAAATCCTGTTAATGCCATTGGGAGATATGGAAGGCATCAGCTCGGGAGACATTGTTGAATCGATCGGTGAAACTTTGAAGGTTTCAGTTTCGGATGGATGTTTAGGCCGAGTTCTAGACGGACTGGGCAGACCAATGGACGATAAAGGACCGATAAAGGAAGATCGATTTGTCTCAGTAAATGCAACGCCGCCCAACCCATTAAAGAGACGACGAATCAAAGACTCTCTGGGTGTTGGGATAAAGGCTATAGACGGTTGTTTAACAATCGGTCGAGGGCAACGTATTGGCATATTTTCAGGCTCAGGCGTTGGGAAGTCAACGCTGCTTGGTATGATCGCTAGAAATACGGAAGCTGATATTAATGTGATCGCACTGATTGGTGAACGAGGACGAGAAGTTAAGGAATTTATAGAAAATTCTCTGGGAGAAGAAGGATTAAAACGATCGGTTGTTATCGTTGCAACTTCGGATCAACCGGCATTAATCCGAATTAAAGGAGCGTTGACTGCCACTGCTATTGCTGAATATTTTAGGGATAAAGGAAAGGACGTGTTGTTTATGATGGACTCTGTAACACGTTTTTCTATGGCTCAACGAGAGGTTGGTCTGACTATTGGTGAGCCTCCGACGACGAAAGGCTATCCTCCATCTGTGTTTGCTTTGATGCCGAAATTAATGGAACGTGCCGGGACAAGTGACGTTGGGAGTATCACAGGTATTTATACTGTATTGGTCGATTCAGACGACATGAACGAACCGATTGCCGATACAGCAAGAAGTATTCTGGATGGGCACATTGTGTTGGATAGAAAAATTGCTTCAAAAAATATATGGCCAGCGATTGATATATTGCCGAGTCTGAGCCGAGTTATGCCTGAAGTAGTGACCAAGGAACATATGCAGGCGAATTATAGGTTGCGTGAAATGTTGACAACGTACCGAGATGCTGAGGATTTAATTAACATAGGCGCCTATGTCGATGGCAGTAATCCTAAAATAGATGCAGCAAAAAAAATAATTGATGCTATAACCGATTTTTTAACTCAGGCCGTAGAAGAAAAATATACCTACAAAGAAGAAGTTGAAATGTTAATAAAACTAATTGGAAAGAATAAGTAATGAAAAAGTTTGTGTTTAATTTACAGCGGGTACTGACAATTAAAGAGAAAAAAGAAGAGTTATTAAAGCAGGAACTTCAAAGATTAATATACAAACAGAAACAATATATGACAGTTAAAAAATTTTATGAGGATGAACTCGCCGAGGGGTATAATAAAATAAGGGAAACAGAAAAGTTTACGAGTGAAGATTACATCCAGCAAGGACAGTTCTTGGGATCAATACGAAATCAAATATATAATCAAGTGTTAATGATAAGAGAATATGAATTAAAAATTGAGGCAAAACGGGTTGAGTTATTTGAGAATAGAAAAGAAGTAAAAACCTTGGAGAAGCTCAAGGAAAGACAAAAAGAAGAATACGCATATGAAGTAATGTTAGATGAACGAAAAGTGATGGATGATATTGCCTCCCAACGAACAGCAAGAACTGCTAGAAAAGTTTAATTATAGCCCTTTAATTTCCTGTCGTTTATAATCATCTATCAACAATAAATCAAATTCAGCAATTCTGCCGACGTAACCCGTACCATGACAGTTTTCGCAACCTTGTCCAGTGCAATGGCCACACTTATTGCGAACAAGTCGCTGGTTATAAACAGCCAGCATGCAATCTGAAAGAAGGATTGGGTTGATCTTAAACTCGATGAAACGATGGATGGTGCTTTCAGTGTCGTTAGTGTGCATGGTGGCAAATACTAGATGACCAGTTAGAGCTGCTCTTATTGCAATTTCAGCGGTATCTTTATCTCTAATTTCCCCAATTAATATAATATCTGGATCATGTCGAAGGACGGATCTTAATACAACCGGAAAACTTAACCCGGTATTTTCATTTACTTGTACTTGAGTAAATTCTGGGAATTGATACTCGATAGGATCTTCAATGGACACAATATGAAGATAGGGTTTTTCATTGAAGAGAGTGGCTAGCAATGAATACATAGTTGTTGTTTTCCCGCTGCCGGTTGGGCCGGTCGCAACAATGAGTCCTTCTTTATGGTTTAAAACCTCTAAGGAATTGTGAAGAATGCTTTCTGTCATTCCCAATGCTTTTAACGAGGGGATATCTTCTTTCGTATTTAGTATCCGGATAACAATACTTTCTCCATATAAAGACGGGATAACAGATATTCTAAGGTCCTGAATTTTATTATCAACAGAAAAGGTAAATCGTCCATCCTGTGGCAGGTTATTGGTTGTTGAACCCAGATTTGATAGTACTTTTAGTCGATTAGTCAGAGATGGATAAAGATCAATGGGTAGTTCGTTATATACTTGAAGCTGACCATCAACACGAAAACGAATAAGCATTGTCTCTTTTTTAGGATGGAAATGAATGTCACTGGCTTTTTGCCGGATGGCATTTTCTAAGACTTCATTTGTAAAATAGATAGGATTAAAGTCCATTTAGTAATAGTGTCTTTGCTTCCTCATAGGGAAGGCTTTTATTAAACCAGTAATCCTCTGCTAATACACCTTGTCCCGCCAGCATACCGATGCCATTTATTGTTTGCAGTCCAATTGAGTTTGCAAGTTTTAGTAATTGCGTTTGGAGCGGTGCATAAATAATATCGATAACATATGCGTGTTTTGGTAAAAGTTTAAGTTCGCTTAAGTTTAATACGCTTTCATTAATTGTTTTTTCCATACCGATGGGAGTGGCATTAATGACAATATCAGTTTGGGGAAGCATTGTTTGAGGGTCTTTTAAAAAACGGATAATGTTATAGCGCAAATCATATTTAGATTTACTAACTAACGATTCAACTTTTTGTTGATCCGGATCATAGATGTAAAGTGATTTTGCTCCACTTTTAATTGCCCCGTAGCATATTGCTTTTGCTGCGCCACCGGCGCCATAAAGTACAATATTTTTATCATTAAGAGATAAGTTCTTCTCATGTTTGAGCATAAGTAAAAACCCATCTCCATCGGTATTAGTTCCGATATAGCCAGTAGCCGTTTTTTTTACTGTATTCACAGCACCGATGGTTTGAGCTGCTTCAGTTACCTTGGTTAAATAGGGCAATATCGATTCTTTATGTGGGATAGTGACGTTGAACCCAGCATATTCTCCTGTATCAACCATCTTTTTTAAATCTTCGGTTTTAATAGGTAGAGAGATATAAGAGGCATCTATTCCTTCTTTTTTAAAAAAATGGTTATGCATGAGTGGAGATAATGAATACCCTAATGGATAACCGATGACCGCATATTTATTTTTTGACATTTTATTGAACCTCGCTACTATTAATATACAAGTTTATTATATACTAAGACCAAAATGTTTTGCAGGTTTCCTCAGAAACATTTCCGCTTGAGTATTAATAAATATAAGTAGTTTTATTTATATAGTTGATTATCTAAGTGGGGGTAGTAGATATGACTCAACACGGTATTCTCTTAGCCAATCCCGATATACAGATAAAAACAACACCGCAACAGCAGTATAATGTTGAAATATTAGAGCTACAAACGTTGAAGTTGAAACGAGATATCCAAGACCTTGAAATAAAAAAACTCCAAATGCAAAAAAATATTTTGGAGTATGAACACAGAAAACGGATTGAGCTTAGGAAGAAAGTTGAAACAGAGGCGAACCTGATAAGTGTGTTTAAACAAGAAAAACAAACATTGATTAATGAAATATACAAACTAAAAAATGAAAAATATGAGTTAAAACATTTTACCGGGTGACACTTTTTTGCTAAGATGTAGTTAATAAATTGTTTAAATAAATGAAGTAAATATGAAAATAATAAAAGCTAATTATCAGATAGACGCCACAATCCAAACAATCGTTGGATTCGATTCCCATTTATCAGGAAATATCAATACAGAAAGCTCCATACGATTTGAGGGTAGTTTTTCGGGAGAGATAAATTCTCAGGGTGTCGTTTATATTGGAAATCAAAGTATAGTAAAAGCAAACATTAACGCTCTTCGTGTAATCGTATCTGGAGAGGTACAAGGCGATATTGAGGTTATAGATAGTATCGATATAATGAGCAGTGGTAAAGTCATCGGAAATATCAGTGGTAAGAAGCTGGTTATTGACGAGGGTGCTGTTTTTCAGGGCAAGGTTAATATGGATATTATTTCCCCGGCAAAAGTCACAGATTAACTTGCAATCCACTCTTTATCTTTGTTCAAACCATCTTGGAAATATAGACGACCTTCCAAAAAGAACACTAGCCGTTTTAGAAACAGCAGATAAAATATTATGCGAGGATACGCGAACAATTGGGCGTATGCTGGCATCACTTGGAATTAAACGGCCATTAATGTCCTATCATGATCATAATGAAGAACGCCGAGTAGCAGAATTAAGAGCAGAATTATCAGGGCAGGTGTTAAAAGTTGCAATCATAAGTGAAGCCGGAATGCCATTGATCTCTGATCCGGGTTATCGGATTGTGTGCCTTTTCCATGAACTGAATCTGCCAATAGAAGTGATCCCGGGTCCAGCGGCTTTTTCATCGGCGCTTATTATGTCTGGCTTTCCCTTGCAGCAGTTTATGTATATCGGGTTTTGGCCACGAAAACAGGGTAAGCAGAAAGAAATGATCAATAGCATTAAAGAAAGTGAATTTCCATTTGTGTTTTATGAGTCGCCTAAAAGATTACTAAAAACTTTTAAATTAATGCAGGAAATAATTCCGGAATTAAAAGTTTTTGTCGTAAAGGAATTAACTAAAAAATTTGAGAAGTACTGGAAAGGGTCCATTCATGACGTATCCGTGCAGCTCGAAAATGCGAGCCAAAAGGGTGAGTTTACAATAGTCGTTTATAACGGAAAAGAGTAATGGCTCGTCGTGTTAATTTTAGTTAGTTTCAATATTTAAACTAGTGGCTTGCCAAGATTGAAATCCGCCCCTGATATTAAAGATAAAGTTGAAATCTTTCTTTTTTAGCGCATATCCAGCCAGTAGTCCGTCGTTGCCATCTTTGCTATAAACAATAATAGCCTGCATTGAGCGAGGAGTAATTCCTTTATTTATTTCCGGATAAATTTTGTTTTCAAAAATATTTTCTACCAATAATTCTTTTGGAATAAGAACAGCACCTGAGATATGGCCTTGATCATATTCAGCTTTGGATCGTACATCAAGCACAAATATTTTTTTATCGGTATTAATGAGCATATTGGCAACACTCGCTTCAACTTCGGTAACATGTTTTTTTGCTACACTTAGATTTACTTCGCCAGCTACTAAGAAGTTTGAAAAGAACAAACACAGAAACAATAGGGGTAATCCAATTTTTTTAATATGCGTTTCCATAATAGTTTATAGCATAGCAAATCTTGAATCGAAATAAAAGGGATTTAGACGAAAGATGAAGTGACGGGTGTTGTTTATGAGTGCTGTGATGAATGCACCAAAAAAAACAAATATAATATTTTGAGATTATTATAAGGAACGTTCGATAAATTGACATCTAGAAAGTAACTATATAATTTAGGAGGACATAATAATGTTAAATAAAATAGTTTCAGCAACTATAAAAGGAATTTCAGAGCAGGACTTTATTGATCAAACAGAAAAGTTAAACAAGAAAGGAATTGTTCATTTTGATGATTTTGATCATACAAATTTTGCTGTATTTGGCCGTAAAACAGCAGAGTTGGCAAATCTATATAGAAAAGGACAAACATCTCCTGGATTTGGCTCAACAGTAGATTTGTTTAGAGTATTTGAGAGATCAGTTATTGACGGTAAAACATTTAAAGAACATCGACATGCGTTATATGCGCAATACAAATCGGCTTTTGGAGCCAGAAACGAAGAAGGTAAATGGGTTGGAAAAGATCAGGAAAAATTGTATGAGCTAGAAGCTAAACTGCAAACTCTGGTAATGAGAATTTATCATGAAGATTGTTATCCAGCTGAAATCGCAGGGAAAATAATGAATATGCATGCTAAATTTGTTAATCAATATGGTCCTTTAGTTAGTTTTTTTGACAGATCTTCCGGAAAATTTGAGGATATGGATGTAACGGATGATGAATCTGCAGATGGTGAAGATCAGAAAATTGCATCTGCTGCAGGGCAGAATACCACTGTGGCGAATGTAATTGGTTCTGATAAACAAGTTGAGGCTTTCTTTAAATGCTTAGCAAGTTTATACAATTCTAGATCCATGTTTGACCGATATGTGAATGGGTTTGATGAAGACGAAGCGGCCATGATGGTTGCTTTTCATAAAACGATTATGAGTGCGGTTGCGGGTATCGCGTTCACCATAGAAAGTTTAACGGGTTATCCAGAAATTATGAAATTGACAATTGGAAAGGGTCAAGGAGAACCACTAGTCAGCGGAAAATATGGGACATGTACTTACTACATAGATAAACGACTTGTATGGAAGAGAATGCAGGGAGAAGACGTCAATCCGATTCTTAAGAAAACGTTTGTAAAACAAGAAAAAATGGAAGTTGCTTTACCAGATGGCGGACTTACAGAAATGCCAGTGCCGGAAGATATGCTTAAGAGTTTTCCAACGGATGATGCAACCATTGCTAAATTTGCTGAAAAGATGATGGATGAAGAAATGGATAAAATCGCAGTGGGCAAATCTCGAAATCCATATGAAAGAGGACGAGACATTGAATTAGCAGGAGAAACAATAGACGCAAAACCTTTAAATGCGAATAATAAACCAGAGGACATATTATTTACTCAGTCTAGAGCGGAAACGACATTTTCTAAAAAGTTTAATAAAGGTTACTTCAGTGTGCGATATAGCATACCAGAAGAAGCAAAGAAAGAAGCTGATGTCATTACTGAGACAGGAACTAAAGCCAGCAAGGGTGTTGGTACAGGACGCATCGCCATCGTTCGAACAGGTAAAGAAATGAAGGGCGACATGGTCAAATTAAACAAAATGGCTGCGAGTGGTCCGGTGATCTATCTAGGACAAGAAGCAAATCCAGATGTTAATGATGCCCTTGAGGATTCTAGTGGATTGCTTATTGCACATGCAAATACAGAGTGTCACGGTGCAATATTAGCAAAAGCGAAAGGGGTACCAGCTGGTGTCCAAATGTTTTCAACAATAAAAATTACAGAAGCAGATGGAAAGCTTCAAGCAATGGTCACGGATATGCAAGGCAAGACCCATTATTTTAATGATGGAGATTTGGTGACATTGGCGGTTACAGATGATTTTGAAAAACCGGTAATCTTTGAAGACGAAGTACCGTTTGAAACACAAAAACTATACAACAGCGATATTCCTCATACTAATTTAAAAGTGAGTGCCATCGTTGCTGATTCTGGAATTTCGTTATCTACAAGCCAAATATCAGATCGACTAACAAGCGGTCTTTGGATGGAAGTCTATGGACTTTGGGCGGATAAATTATCTGGGGAACTTTCTTCAAATATTTCTGACCGTTTAGATGCCTTTGAAAAATCCCTTAGCGAAATACAGGATGACATAAAAAACTTAGCGGAAGGGGATAAAATTCTTGTTCTAATCGCAGATGTTAAAGAAGCGCTTAAAGATGTCAACATAACAGCAGAACAATTATTTGAGCTTAAAGAACGAGCATTTGATTTAACCAAAAACTATGTTGCATTATTTAGAACAGAGTTTATTTATGCTCAGCAGCTAGAAGCGCATCCATTGATTTATCATGAGTATGATCAACATAAAGCCTTTGTTGAAAGAATGCTTCAACGATACGGATCAGAAGAAAATATAGCAAACATATCAAAGGAAAGTATTGAGTTCTTCAAAAATAATATCGATAAGAATCGTTATAAAGCGTTTATCTCATTTAGGTCAATTGTTAATTCCGATGGGAATGTTATGGCGATGGATATCAATAAAGATGATTTGAGCTTTGTCCTGAGCTATATTAAAAAACACGGGAAAGCGATATTAAAAAATATAGATTACGTTGGAGATAATAAACAAGCAGCATTTAAGGACATAAAAGACCTCATTAACTCTATCGGGGTTGATGATGATTACGATATGTTGCTAAGGTTTAATAACTATGTCCAATCAAATGGACATAATGCTTCTAACATAAATACGTTGATCGGCCGAATCACTGAAAAAAGAAAAACGGAATTAGCCGAATTGCGAAAAGAAGATTGTAACACCTTTAATTATGAGAAGAAACTGGTTGAGTTTATTGAGACAAAATCAGCGGGATATGCAACTCCGTTGGAGTTTGCAAAAGAAACCATTATTCAAGAATTAATGATGATGTACAGCATGTATGGGCAGGTAGAAGTTCGGTTCTATGACAATAAACCGGCAGAAATTAAGGGTTATAAGGGAGCTGATTCTAAAATTGGCGGAATGCCAGCAATTACAAGAGTCGCTCAGAATGAAGAGTTCGACCCAATACGAGGAAGCGGGTTATTCCTGACTCCAGCATTTCAACAAGCGTGGAAAGATATCGAGCTTGCAGCGATTAAAGAAGTTCAAGAACGTGTATCAAAACTTTATGGTCCAGGTGAAGGCGAAAAGATTAAGCCATTTATTGTGTTCTCTCGTACTCCAGAAGAATTCAGACAGGTTCTTGAGATGGTTGAAGCAGCCGGGATTAAAGGTACTGGTGTGATGATTGAAACAGCGGAAAACTTTATCAACTTATTTGGTTATTTGTTAGCAAAATTTCCAAAGTTTGGTAGTATTGGTGGAAATGATGGAGAGGCAACAATTCATGCCATCGCCAGAGTTGACAGATATCGAGATATCCCCGGATTATCTAAAAACGTTTCAGAGGCGTTAATTGCGAGTATTATTAAGACAGCCTTTATTTATGAAACGGTCGGTCTTCCATTATTCTCTTGCGGACAAAATAACAGTAACAATCCTAAAATAGCGATGATGTCAGCAGTTCTTCCATTTACTGGTATTGGAGTAACTGAAGATGTTATTCCAGAAGTAACAATGTCTGTTGCCGCAATGGAAAAGAGATTAAGAGAAGACTTTGGTGGGAACAAGGAAGAAGCGTTAAAAGCGATATTGGCTGAACTCTTTGATGATCATATAAAAGAAAAAGCAAGAACATCAGGGATTTCAGAAGAAGCAGCAAAAGATGGAATTATAACTGGTATGTTGCAAGCAAAACGAGAAGGTATTGAAGAAGGTAAACTAATTCTTAAGTTGAGAGATCAATACGGGATACAATAGTTATTACTAAGTAGAATCGATAAAAAAAGGCACGAATTTACTCGTGCCTTTTTATTTTAGTAAAAAGTGAATTTATAACCTGATTACAAAGACTTTGGTTTCTTTTGTAGCGGTAATGTGAAGATCGACATCTTTCGGTACAATATAAGATTCTTCAGTTGCAAGGCTAAAGGATTGTTTATCAACTAGAACATCGATGCTTCCTTCAAGAACATAAAGCATTAATGGGCAGGTTGTTGTATATTTGGGAATTTCCTGATTCAGACTAAGCGCAGTAACGGATAATACGTTATGAGCAGACTTAAAAATAGTTTCACTATTAATATGTGCCTCATTAAAAGCGACGATATCTTTCAACTTAAACGGTTTTTCAGAAATTTTTTCCATACTCATTACTTTATATTAACTTATGTATATTATCAACCGGATAATAGCGCAAAAATTAGTAGACACAGATAGATGTAAAGTTATAAACTTATGAAACTATTTTTTAATATGCTGCGGTGGTGGAATTGGTAGACACGCTAGCTTGAGGGGCTAGTGCTTCACGGTGTAAGAGTTCGAGTCTCTTCCGCAGCACCATTTTTTTTAACTTTCCTAAAATAGACGAGAACTCAAGTGAAAAAGAGTGAATGCCGAACTTGAGAGGCAGAGAGAAAAAACGGGAGTTTTGTCTCTGGGGTTCAGCGAGTGAAAAGAGCGCCGAAGGG
>Ga0154585_1042_pt4 | contig 19430 bp, 17 predicted proteins | sample RifGroF2_FD_116014 | JGI IMG/M metagenome (GOLD analysis project Ga0154585, IMG submission 116014) | Candidatus Margulisbacteria bacterium GWF2_35_9 | reverse complement strand
CGATGTGTGTCAGAAGAGGATAAAATGAATCTGGATAAACTATAGTTGCTATATGCTTTAAACGCATCAGAATTGTAGTCGGGGATGAGTGGCGAAAAGAGAGTACATGCTATATAAAGAAGTTTGCCCTGAACATCCAGTGGGAGTTGAGCAATAAGTTCTTGGACCTCTAAATGATATTTCGGTGAGCTAAACAAACAAGCAGAAAGGAAGATGTATCCAATATCTCCATATTGTTCAATGATATGAAAAGTTCGTGTTGCAGAGTTAATAAAGTAATCACGTCCCATTCCCTCTGTCTTGTGTTGGATATTTCGAAGAAATTTTTGGGCAGATATAATGGCATGTCCGTAGTCATTAGTTTTCTTGATTTCTTGTTCTAGAGATTTAAGCCGATCACTAATTTCATGTATCCACTCATTTGATGCTTGAAATCCTGTTTCCACTCTGGATTGGAATATATGAGTCGTTTCTGGCTCGTCATGTTTATTATTAACAATGCTTCCTTCAATATCTTGGGGACTGCTAAAAAAACGTTCAATATCACAGGCAAAAGTTAAAATGTTTTTTATAAAACTTAGAGTCTCTGGTCTTGAATAATAGGAAGTATCTTCGTTCACTTTTTCAAGTTTTGTGCCACCAGTGGTATCGTATACAACTTTGTGTGTTTTTGAGCCATTGATCTTTAGTTTAAGTTCCTTTGTAAGTTTATTATACTCATATATATATCCTTTCCCGGAACATAAGCTGCTTGTGATTGAGTCGCATTGGCCTTCAACTAGTTCAAACAGTACAATGTTTTTGTCTTTTGTATCGGGGTTAACGGTATGAATTATAAATGAATGATTTGCAATGACGGTAGGAATTATTTGTTGTGCAGCAGCAATTTTCTGAGGTTCTATTCCGAGCTTAGTGTTTTCCATAAGAGCTTCTTTGCCCCATATAGAGGCTCTGGAATTAATTAATGCTTCTCTCAGTTCAGAAAAACTGATGTTTGTATATGTATCGTAAAGGCTGGCTCCCACTCCGGGATAATCTGGAAGATCCTCTGCATTAGTGCTTGTTCTAACATGAAATCTCTGTGTGTCAGAGAATTTTCCTCTAATTTGTTTTTCTAAAATTCCCCATGTGAAACTGTCATCAATTTTATTTAGAATCAATGTTCGGGCTTGTTGTGAAGACTCTTCAACATTATCTGCGTTTAGGTTAGATCCAATTTTATCTAATTCTGCTCCAATTAATGGATACTCTTTGCGATTAATATGATGTTCAAAATCATAAGGGACAACCATGCCGGTATTGATCTTGATAAACTGAGGAATGACAACTTTACTTAGGCAAATTCTTGCCAAACCGGACACCTTATAACCTACGGAGCTTGTATCCATGTCATGAATAGACGACAGAACTTTTAGCCCATGTTTATTTTCTATTCTTGCAAGTTGAGGTTTTTTTATTTTAGGTAAATATTCTGTATAATTTTTAATTTCATGTTCTGATGCAATTCTCAGGACAACTCCACCTTGATTAGCTTTAAAGTAAACCCATTGACCGTCTAAATCTTTTAGAGTGGTAATATCATCAGCAATAGCTGTAGGAATACCCCAAAACCTTGCTTTAACAGCCGCATGGCTACTAATCCCGATTTCTTGTGCTCGAATAATGCCAACAGGATTATTCTTTGAGGGTATGTGAGGAGGGTAGTCATCGATAACGACGATTTCATGTTCGCCGATATCTTTTATTAAGTGTTTATCACTTTTACCTATAAATCGAATGATTCCAACACTTTCACCATGTACTTCAGGATTGAGGTCTCCTATTTTTTTATAATTATTTATTGAAATTGAAATTATTTTTTGCTTCATATTTCCCCCCGAAAGATATGTCTATTAAATATATCGAATGAAATAAAAAAAAATTGCAAAAATCATTCATTTATTATCGAGTTTTCGCTATAATAAAAACATCAAAAAAATATCTGGGGGTATTTATGCAAGAACTTATAAGAATAAGAGTCGAGGAACTCCAAAAGTTACGAGATGATTTAGTCGCAAAACAAAAACTTGATTTGGATAAAATTGATGTCAGGATTGACGAGTTAAACGACATGGCTGGTAACTTTACATCATCTGTTTCCCCCATTGCTAGAGAAAAAAAAGAACCAACACCTCTTGCACCAATACAGACCCCCATTGTCAATGAAATAAAGAGTATTGAAGAAGTCCCAGAAGAAATAACCGAGATACTTCCAGTTAACATCGATAAAAAAAATGAACCGCAAGTACCTGCCAAACCAATATTAAAGGAACCGCTTGCTGAAAAAGCATCAGTAGCAGCCATTCCAGAACCAAAAATAGATAAAGAAGCACCCGTGATGCCACAAGGATTAGATGACCTAATCGATAATATTGCTGCTAAAACAGAAATGGAAGACTTGTTAGGCCCCATGGAGGATATTTCAATGCCGCCTGGGTTTGATGATTTAGTGGCTGGAGCTAATGTGAAAGATGATTTAATTATGCCAGACGATGGTGCGAAAGAGATGTCAAATGATGATATTGAAGCACTATTGAATGCTCAATTATCTTAAACCTGTCATTTTCCTTGGTTGAAGTTTCTTCAACGATTATATAGAATAATTCTTAGGTGATCCTAATATGACCATGATATATGTGCTAATCGCTTCAAGCATCAGTTTTAGTCTTGCGTGGATAATTCATTCTTATATAAATACACATAAATTTACCCGAGAAAGAACCGAGAAGATCATTTCTGAAAGCAAGAGAGAGAGTGCTTATCTTCAGCTCGACGAAGCAAAAGACGAATTAAGGATGAATCGAGAGACAATAGTTAAATTAAATGCCTCTCTTTCAGAAAAAGAAACTCAAAACCTGAATTTATTGGAGAAACTAGAAACACAGAAACAGGATTTGGATAAACTTCAAAGTAAATTCAGCATGGAATTTGAAAATCTTGCAAATCGAATATTCGATGAGAAGAGTAGCAAGTTTACAATGCAGAATAAGGATAATATGGAGACAATTTTAAAGCCTTTTGGTGATAAAATTGCTGATTTCAAAAAAAAGGTGGAAGAAGTTCATACTATAGACTTGCAGGCTAGAAGCGAGTTGCAGGGTGGCTTAAATAAACTCTTTGAATTGAACCAACAGATGACGAAAGATGCCCATAATTTAACCCTTGCGTTAAAAGGAGAATCAAAAACTCAAGGGGTGTGGGGTGAACTAATTCTTAAAAGAATCTTAGAAATATCAGGCCTTCAAGAAGGTCGAGAGTTTAGAACTCAGGTATCATTCACAAATGAAGAGGGTAAACAACAGCAACCAGATGTCATTTTGAATCTTCCAGATAATAAAAATATGATTATCGATTCAAAAGTCTCGTTAACCGCTTACGAAAAATATTATAGTGAAGAAGACGAAGAGAAACGGAAGCGCTTGTTAAAAGACCATGTAAATTCAGTCAGAACCCATATGAAATTATTAAGTCAAAAAAATTATCAGCATATACATCAAATGAATAGTCCAGATTTTGTATTGATGTTTCTTCCGATCGATCCTGCATTTGGCTTGGCACTTCAAAATGATCCAAACCTATACAGCGATGCCTTTGAGATGAATATTATAATTGTTAGTCCATTATCTTTGTTAGCGACATTAAAAACTATTTCCAGTATATGGCGGACAGAATATCAGAACAGAAATGCAATGGAAATTGCAAGGCAGGGCGGTGATTTGTATGATAAATTTGTTGGTTTTATAGAGGATTTAAAACGATTAGGTAGCCAAATTCAAACGTCTCAGAATACATATGAAGACGCTCTGAAAAAATTGTCCACTGGTAAAGGTAATTTAGTTCATCGAGCAGAGAAAATTAAAAAATTAGGAGCAAAAACCAATAAATGCTTACCAATGGAAATGCTCGATATATAAACTATCCTTTATTATCATTGGCATCATTAAATCCGCCACCGGTTGTTGCGGCTACGGTATCGCCCGCACCCTCATCCTCAATATAGTTCTCTTTCATTTTTAAAACCCCTGAACCACTGGAAGCGCCAGCTAATATATCAATAGTTATGTCTGGCTGTTTTTCTACAACTTCAGCGTTTTGTTCTCTTCCTCGGCTATCACCGCGTTCTTGTCCGTCGTTATTTTTATTTACAGAATTTTCACTATCAATGTTGTTGCTATCATTATCAGCAGAATCAATATCATCTTCATCATTCTCATCCTCATCGATATCAGTATCCTCATCGATATCAGTATCAACTTCAATATCCTCAGCGGATGCTTCAGCACCGGCAGTGGCTGCTGCCATGATTGAATCCATAGAAATTTCACTAACAAACGCTTGTTTAATGCTGGATAGATCAGCTTGAACGGTCATTTCATCATTAAGTTGATTGAGATCGACAGACTCAGCTCCTGAATAGTCCTGCATAGTTTCAGGTGTATCCAAACCACCATTATAAGAAGCCATAGATGTTGCAATGGATCCTGATGAATACTCATTTAGATTAATGCTTGGGTCGGACCCTTTTGAGTAATCTATTGTTCCTCCTGTTATTGGAGAATTGCCTATTGTTGTTGACATCATGACCTCCTTAATATTTGTTTATATTTTTAATTATACTCATTATGAGGAATATGACGAGTATTCATTGTATAATGCACCTTGTTCTAATCCCATCATAGATTCAAGGTCGTTTAACCTACCGTAGTCCCCAAAATATTTTATTATATCTTCATCAGTTAAAGTCTCATCAGAAGACAAAAATTCCAGAACATCATTCGATGAGAAGTTATCGGCACCTTTCCAAAGATTAATGTTCCCATCAATGATATCATCTTTCATCGATAAAGCTGTCGAGTACCTGAGATTCACTGTATTAGAGTTTGTCGAATTATCTTTCATTGATTCAGGAACCGTATCAACCCCATTATTTTTCAATAAATCGTTTACGATATTTTTAAGCCATTGTTCTGCCATAAGTCCATTGCCGTCATTATTAATGGTATAACAGCTTTCATGCGAGTAATCTCCAGATGCGGAGGTAATATTGGGGTCTGATGAAGCAATGGCAACATTAACTCCCGAATATTGAAAATTGTTATCTTCAAGAGAGACTGGTTTATCACCAAAGTTGATATTGATATTAACGTTTGAACCTTCAGATTGAAGTTGACTGATATAAGACCCAAGAGTTGTCTTAGAACTGTTGCCTGTATCTATATTAATGTTCAGAAGTTCTTTTTGAGATAAGATCCCATCGGTATTGATGTCGTAGGAATCCTGATACGATATATTTAAACTGGCACTCATTTAGACATCCCCCAATATGATGAAAGCTTCATTATATATACTAACGTTTATTTTTGAATAAATATTGCATTGAAAAATTATAATGCAATTGTCCCAGGAAAAGTGAATCAGAGAAATTTTGCTTACGATAATTAGAGAGAACTATCGTATTGATGAAGATATTGTTAAATAGGATGTATAAATTTAAGGAACATAAAGCGTAATGAAGTATAAAGTAATCTCAGTAAACGAAGTTTTTCTTGAAACAATTTTTAGAAATATGACGGATGCGATTAGCGTATGTCCTATTACAAAGGATGGCATGCCTGGTAAATTTATATTTTTAAACCCTGCAGGAGAAACAATAACAGGGTATACGAATAAAGAACTACTGTCACTTTCCCCGTCGGATATTATCTCCCCAGAGCTTATTGGAAGACTTCCAGCTAGAATGATGGAAATTAGAAATAAAAAACAGATTTGTTTTGATTCAATCATTATTGATAGTAAAAAAAATCCGGTTCAAGTCCATATTAGCGCAAGTTTATTTGAAAATGGTGGTCAATCCTATGTTATTTTTTCATTGAGAGACATTTCCGAACTAAGAAAAACACAAGAGGCACTTAAGGCAAGCAGAACCAACTTCGAGGCACTGTTTAATCATATTCCAGACGGAGTGTATCTTCTAGATGTGGATGGCAATTTCCAGTCGGTTAATCATGTTGCATATAATTGTCTAGGTTATATGCAGGAAGAAATGCTTAAGATGAACGTTGCAGATATTAATCACCAGTTAGCACCGGATACGATTCAAAATATCTTTGATCGTCTTAAAACACAAGATCACTATACGATTAATTCGATACATACAAGAAGAGATGGGACGACATTTCCGGTTGAGATTACGGTTACGCAGATTAATCAAAATGGTAAGCCAAACTTGCTTGCAGTTGTAAGAGATATCACAGAGCGTAAAGAGGCTGAGGCTAAAATACTAGCAACCAAAGCCGAACTAAGTGTGTTAATTGAAAATATGCATTATGGCTTTGCGCATCATCGAATGATTTTTGATAACGATGGAAATGCGATAGACTATGAATTCCGTTTAACCAATCCGGCATTCCATAAAATAACAGGCATTTCAAATATTCTAATTGGGTCAACTGTTCGTGAGGTTTTTCCTGCTGGAGAAAATGAAAACAACAAATGGATAAAGATATATTCGCAGGTGGTTAAAACCGGAGTCCCAATCAATATTGAAGAATATGATGCCCAGACAGGTAGATGGTATTCGATAACAGCCTATCGTCCAAAAAATGATCATTTTGCCTGTATCTTTGATGATATTACCGAACGTAAAGCATCAGAAAGAATGAGAATTCAAGCTGAAAAAGATGCCACTGTATCGCATCTAACAGGTGGTGTCGCTCATGATTTTAATAATATCTTATCCATCGTTATCGGATATCTGGAAATGTCATTAGATGATATTCAGGCGGATACTTCAACTCATTCTAATTTACAGGATGCATTAAATGCGAGTAGAAATGCAACCGAACTAATTCGACATTTAATGGAGTTTAGCACTGAGAGAAAAGAAATGATCGGTGTCGATGTTAACCTCGCAATCAAAGGTCTTAAAGATATGCTTAAAACACCTCTCAAAAGTATCGATTCAGTAACTTGGCCAGAACAAAAAACATTGCCACAAATTAAGAGTGAAAAATCTAAATTTATGCAGTTAGTTATGAATCTTATTATTAACGCAATTCATGCAATGGAATTCACTGAACGTAAGGAGCTTCGTATCGATACCAACTTAGTTAATGTTAAAGACGTTGACTATATCGTAATAACGGTATCCGATACAGGTAAAGGAATTCCCGAAGAAGTAAAGAATACAATGTTTAAACCCTATATTACTACAAAACCTGAAGGGAAAGGTACGGGGCTCGGTTTGTTTGTTGTTGATACCACAGTAAAAGAACACGGTGGATTTATCGAATGTGATAGTGAAGTTGGTATCGGGACAACGTTTAAAATATATTTGCCAGCATCAACGGAGACGGTAGAGTGAGATATAAAATAATATCAGTCAATGAATCATCTCAACGAAGCAGTGTTCAAAATGGCATTTCGGAGTTGAGACAACTAAATGCAAAATTCACTGTCAATGGTGTTTACGCCGGACTCAGTGGGTTTTTATTGACGACGGCCGCTGAATTGGTGACTCATTATCCAGATGTATTGGCTGCATTGACGACTTCTACTGTGATCTTTCCAAGTTCCATTATCGGTTTATTCTCGTATTTGATTGGTAGGAGATTGGGAATCCATCATGTTGAACGTGAAAAACTAATAGAGCAAGTGACTGCAACTGAAGCCAATTTACAAGCAATTTTTGCTACGATGGAAGATAGTATTCATATGACATCACCTGGATTCAAAGTGTTAATGATGAATCCAAAGATGATTCAACGACTTGGAGACAATGTTATCGGGACGGATTGTTTTAACAGTATTTATCAAAAAGAAAAACCCTGTGAATGGTGCCAGATGGATCTTATTCAACAGGGAAAAAAAGTGGTATATGAAATTGTGAGTAGACTAGATGGCCGAAACTTCAGGTCGAGCAATGTTCCAATATATAACCCAGATGGGACAATTTCAAAAATGACGATTTTAACTGACATCACAGAGTTTAAAAAATTGCAAAAGGAACTAACTCAGTCTATATCTGAATTAGAGCAACGTGAGAAGGATTTGACTATAAGTGAAAAAAAATTCAAAGAAGTAGTGGATAACATAGCAGATATTGCCAATATTTTTAAAGGCGACATCAATGGTACTGTTGTTTATTATAATGCAGATAAAATTTTTGAAACAACGGGGTACACCAAAGAACAATTTGCATCCGGAGATATTAATTGGAATAAACTTGTGCTAGAGGAGGATCGTACAACCTATGAGCAGGCGTTTAAGGACGGGCTTAAAAAGCAAAACTCCACTTATGAAAGGATATATCGTATCCGACATAAAGAAGGGGCAGTTGTTTGGATTTATGAAAAATCAAAAATCCATAAACTAGGAGATAGTTCAAAGAGAGAGAATACAACGGTTGAAGGAATCTTTTTTGATATGACGTCACAAAAAGAATACGATCGTATTCTAACAGAGAAACAGATTCTGGATCGTCAGATACGCTGGCTTAATACAATTTCGGCCGGAATATCGCACGATTTTAATAATTTATTAGCGGTTATTATTGGTAGTGCGGACATGTTAGAAGATGAACTAACAGGTAATGAAGATTTGCAAGAACTTGCAAGTGTTATAAAAACAACCTCTAACAAAGCAGCCGAGTTAGTAAAACGATTTCTGCGTTTAAGCAAACCTCTTTATGTGCATAAGGGTGAACCTTTAGACGTGAATAACCAGATACAAACATCCATCAAATCATTTATGTCAAATAATATCACCATTGAAATAAGTCTTGGCTCTGAAATTAATAAAGTATTGTCTAGTCCTGTTTTGTTACAAACGATCATCACTAATCTAATTGAAAATTCAGTGGAATCGATCGAACGCAAAAAAAGTGAAAACGAAGAGATTATAAAAATTAAAACAGAGAATGTAAGGATTAAACCCGCAGACACATTGGAACATCATGAACTAGAGCCGGGTAATTACGTTAAAATGACAATTTCTGATACGGGTGAAGGAATGGATGAAAAAACACTGGAGCGATTATATGAACCCTATTTTTCAACAAAGGAGTTGGGGGTAAAAAAATTGATGGGTTTATCTATGACAGAGGTTATGACTTTTGTCAGAACGTACAAGGGAAGTATATCTTGTCATAGTAAGCTGGGTGTGGGAACGACATTTGAAATCTATTTTAAATCTTCGGATATAGTATCTTCCAATTCAGAAATTGACAAAATTTCTGGTTTTCAGAGAGTAGAGAACAAAGCAACAAAGGTTCTAATTGTTGACGATGAGGATTCTTTACGTACAGTGTATAGTCTATTTCTTGGTAGGAGAGGTATTGATCACCATCTGGCAGCTAATGGTTCTGAAGCGATTAACATGTTAAAGAAGTATAAGGATGAGATTGGTCTTATTATCCTAGACAGAAAAATGCCTGATATTCAGGGCGATGATCTTATCGACCCGCTAAGAGAAATTAAGCCCGGAGTTAAGATTGTGATTTCAAGTGGTTATAGTGACAGACCGACAAAAGAGATAGAAGATAAAGTACAGGGATTTATTGATAAACCGGCTAATATGAAAATATTTTATAAAATGATAGATGAATTAATGGAAAACGAGTCACCCTGATATATGGTGTGAAGATATATCAGGGTGACCGAAATGAATTTCCTGTAATTTATAGATAATTTGCCATTTGTAATCCAAATTCTGATTCTTTGATTTTTAGTAATGCGCGTTCCTTAAGCTGTCGAACGCGTTCACGGCTGATTTCCATTACTCTTCCGATTTCTGCAAGAGTCAAGTTGGGCTCTCCATCAAAACCGAAATGCATACGAATGATCATTCTTTCCTTATCACTTAAAACAGAGAGCGCATTATGAATTGTTTCTTCAAATCCTTCATTTTCAAGTTCATCTTGATAGTCGAGAGAGGTTGGGTCTTCTAAGTAGTCAAATAAGTTATCGTCGTTGTCATTTGAAACACTGTCCAAGGACACGGCAATTTTATCTATTTGTTGATAATATTCAACTTTGCTATGGTGTATTCCTGATATTTCAGAAATTTCTTCTGTGCTAGGTGTTCGGTGATTCTCCGTCATGTATTTTGTGATGATTTTATTAATTTGTTTAATTCGATCCTGCGTTGTGGAAGGTATGCGTACATTGCGTTTTATTCGTTGATAACCGCGACTAATAGCTTGTGTGATCCAGAATGTTGCGTATGTGGAAAACTTTGTGCCACGATCAAATTCATACTTAGAGGCCGCAGTGAGTAATCCGATGGATCCTTCCTGTATCATGTCATGAAGAAATTCTCTATCATATTTTAGAGCGTATTTATAAATTAACCCCATATTGTCGAGTAGCAGTATTTCAAGATTCTTGTTATTTCCTTCTCTAGCGGATGTTAGTATGATTCTTTCTTTAGTTGTTGTAGTTCCCATTATGTCCCCCTTTTATTTCCTTAAATGATTGAAAATACTAAATTTAAATTTAGTAAGAAATAAAAAGAAATGGTTTGTTTGGAAGAATACCTCAGTCGATCGGTATTTAGTTGGGATTTCCGACAAGCGGTCCAATCCATATTCCATTTAACCAGTTCCTTTTTGCTATTTCACCTCCCTTAATTATTTTTTTATATTACTATTTATACCCATAAACGGAGAACATAAACAACGAGATTTATCGATATATATGAGAAAATAGTTGTTATAAAGAAAAACTGAAAAAAATTATTCGACGAGTACTTCTAGTAGGACTAACTTGCTGATGGTGTAGGCATGATCAGCAACTCGTTCAAGGTTACTAACAATATCCACCAGAATGATTCCAGCGGGGATAGAGCAGTCTTTCCCTAATCGTTTTATCTGATCTTTTCTGAAGGAACTTTTCATTTTATCTACTTTGTCTTCTAGGTCGGAGGATTCCAAAGCAGCTTGCTTATCAATATTAATTAGGGCTTCCAATGATAAATTAACCAGTTTTAAAACCGCTTCTTCCATTTTTTGAATTTTTTTAATGGAGTCTTTAGGGTAAATGTGGTTTTTTTCTTGGAGTGTAGTTACTAGCTTTGCAATATTTTCAGCATAGTCACCTATTTTTTCCATATCATTTACAACATGTAACAATATAGAAGCTTTTTTAGATTGCTCTTCGGAGAGTTTCTTTTCCTGAACTTTGACTATGTATAGTGTAATACGCAGTTGTAAATCGTCAACATATTTTTCCATTTCCATTACTTTTTTAAGAATATCCTTATTGGTATACAATCCAGATAATGCCTTTTCAACAGCTTTTATTGCATATTTGCCCATGGAGTGGATTTCTTTTGTTGCTTGTTCTAGCGCAATGTCTGGAATGGATATTTTATCAATATCAATGAATCGCTCTTTTTCAAATATATCTTGCCCAGGAATTAGTTTCATCACGATTTTTTCAAAGAGAGGAATGAGAGGGAAAAATATAATCGTTGTCAGAATATTAAAAACAGAATGTGAATTTGCAATGTGTCTGGCGATATTTTCTCCGGCAAAGACATTGCCGGGGGTTATCATATTAATAAAATATAAGAAAATGGGTTGCCCATCTACTTTTATAAATAATCCAATGTACATATAAGCTGCACCAAGAAGATTGAATAGGGTGTGAACCATGGCGGCACGACGCGCACCAATTGAGCCCTTAATGGCTGCTAATTGAGCTGTTATTGTTGTCCCTATGTTATCTCCTAATATTAAAGCAAATGCTGAGTAGATATCAATTAACCCAACCGATGCGAGGCTGATGACTATACCAATGGATGCACTGCTACTTTGAATAATAGCCGTTAGAATGGCACCTGTAAAAATTCCTATGAGTGGATTTTGCCCAAAGATGACAAAGAGTTGCTTAAAGGATTCGCTATGTTTTAAAGGTACAAACGCTTCGCTCATTAAATGGATACCAAAAAAGATAAGGCCAAATCCAATAAAGAGTTCGGCGTATTTTTTTATTCGGCGATTTGTTACGAATAATTGAAGAAAAACGCCAATTGCAATGGCGGGTAACGAGTATTTTGTGATCTTAAATGCAATAATCTGCGCAGTAATGGTCGTTCCAATATTGGCACCAAAAATGATCCCGATGGCTTGTTTAAGGGTCATTAAATGTGCATTGATAAATCCCACTACGATAACAGTAGTTGCGCTACTACTTTGAATTATCCCAGTGACGCTTGCACCAACTAATATGCCTCTTAGTGGACTTTTTGTGAGTTTATGAAGGACTTTCTTTAGTTCATTACCGGCAATGCGTTGAAGACCATCGGTGAGTATGCTCATTCCGTAAAAAAACAAGGCTAAACCGCCAACGAGAGTGAACAGTATGGTAGTATTAAACATCTATCAGTACCTTTAGATTTTATTTGGTTTCTAAATATTAGTTATAATAAAACGAAACCAGACTACACACGTAATATACCTGAATTTACAAAATCTGTTAAGCAAAGATTGCCGAGAATTGTATCTAAAATAATTAATGTGTTAGTTTTTAGACTATCCCTTTGAAATTACTTTTTTTGCTTCGTTTTCATCGTTTGGAAATAGATTTCCGGGCACTTTTTCTTTTCCTAACGCTTTAAGCACCACATATCGAGCGCAATGAGTATTGTCGCCTTGACAGAATTTTTCTTTTAAAGACTTAGCTATTGAAGGCATATTTGCCATCTTTTTCCCTCCAAGAATATAGATATAGTACTATAATGCGTTTTGAGTCTTTGTTTGTCAATGAATTTGGTTCATTCGTTCTATTAATAATTATGGATGTTTAAATAAGGTATAGATAGGGAATACTAGAAATGAATCATAAATGAGGTAAATATAAAGGAGGTAATTATGGGATTCAATATATCAGGTGTTGATGGAACAATGTCCAGTTCATTAAAAAAAACAATGTTAGGATATGTGGCTAAAGACATAGCAAATATGAAAGTTTCTGTAACGAGTGATTTTTCAAAACAAACAGTAGAGTTTAAAGAAGCTAAAGATATTTTAAGTCAAAGTGCCGGTCTTATGGGCCTAGGAAGTATAAACGATTCTGCTATGAAATCAATAAAAAATGATTTATTAAAGGCTGGTATTCCACCGGGAAAAATTGATGCTGTGTTAAATAAACTAGCAAATGAAGCACTGAATTCAGATGCGACGGATAATATGATATCAGTTGATTTAAGGGACTAATAATCCATATGTTTTAAATAATTGATATGTTTTATTGTAGAAATCAGATAATTGGTTGTTTTTACCGAATTTTAATGAATTAAATTTGGCCATTTCATTATAATTATTTAAAATATTAAAAGAGCTAGCAAAAAATTCTTCAAGGCTGTCGTATGGGTGACCATCAATTGAGTCATAAGTATGTCCGTAATTTGATTCATCGAAAAGAGAATATAGAGGAATATAGTGTATTTTATTTTTTGATATTTCATAAATCATATCTAGTTCTTTTAAGAGCTGACCATATTTTTCCGTATGATTAAATATCAAGTTTCTGAATAGGAAATGACCATATTCATGTAACACATCTGTTTTGTAAAAGGGTGTTGCAAGTCGAATTACTTTTCTTTCTGGGTCAAAAGATGAAAAATAATTTGAGCCAAATTCTATGGTTTGTTCTATTGGTATATTTAACTTTGCATTTATTTTTCCAAGTATCCGAAAAACGTCTGCTTGATCTAAAAAATCAGTTGGTTCATTATTTTTTTCTGGAACACTTAATAAACAGACTAGGAGTATTTTTATTGATTTCATAGGGTCTCTGTTTCTAAAATAATCAATCCATACATCTCTTAAACTGCTGTGATAAAAAATATTTGTTGTAAAATCTGGAAATCCTTTGTTCACTCGATATATTTCACGAAAAAAAGATGAACCAAGCGTAATGTGATTGCTTAATTGTTCTCTTTCCACAGTTAGTAGATCAAATTTTTGTTGAATGAATCGTTCTTTTTCTAAAATAAGCTGAATTATTTCTAATCCTTGTTTTTGAGTTAGCTCTTGCAAAAATTTTCTGGATTTTGATAGTTTAAATTTTTCTGGGTCGTCAAAGAAAAGTAATTTTTCTTCTTCTTTAGCTAGTTTCATTAATTGTTCAATTTTATTGATATACAGGTTATCAATCTTTATATCAATAGGAACCTTGTTGTTTTGAGCAACAGCTTCTATTCTCGGTCGTAAATGAGCACTTAATATTTGAGTGTTAAGAACATGATTAACCATATTAAGTCCTTTCGCGTTTCGCATTAAGTTATCGTAGTGAATGTCTCTAAATTTCACTTAATAATGATTGATAGTTTTTATTTGGTTGTCGTATTATTGAACCTGTTTTAGAATACCGAAGAACACTAGATAATAAAGGAGACATTAAATGGTATCAAAAGCACTTGTGGATTTAGAAAAAATAGATTTAAACGCTGAAGTAGTTTCAAAGGAAGAAGTACTAAAGCTAAACGCACAGCGTTATGAGTTTGAGATGATCGATAAGGTCGTTTATCTAGACCTAGAAGAAAGTCTTGCCGTTGGGGTAAAAAAACATACAGACAAGGAATTCTGGGTAAGAGGTCATATTCCAGGAAGACCTATTATGCCGGGAGTCATGATGATAGAAACTGCCGCTCAGCTTAGTTCAATTGTATTCCATAAGAAGCTAGAGACCAATGGAACAAAGTTCTTTGGTTTTGGTGGGGTTAATAATGTGAAGTTTCGTGGCAGTTTGGAGCCGGGTTCCACATTCGTGATGGTAGTGAAAGCGGTTAAAATGAGATCGATTCTTGCTGTCTTTGAGGCGCAAGGTTATGTGGATGGGAAAATGGTTTTCGAAGGTGAAATTACGGGAGTAATAATATAGTATTGCTAATTATGTGCATTTCGTAGCTTCATCTTGCCACTATCAATTTGCCATATTACAATCATAATTAAGATTAAGTAATTAAAAAGAAAATTTGGCTCCCTCTATTTTTTTTGAAAGATAGGGGTACTAAATCAAGCCTCTAACAATTATGAAATAAGTTTAGGGGGTGAGTTAAGAGGGGTGAGTTACATGACAAAATATATATTAGTAGCAGGTGGTGCAGGTTATATTGGGTCTCACGCCGTTCGAAAATTAAAGTTAGAAGGATATACTCCAGTTGTATTCGATAATTTATCCACGGGACATATTCAATCTGTCGAAGAGGAGATTTTTTTCGAGGGTGATGTTCGAAATGAATCAGATTTAGACCTTGTTTTCTCTAGTTATAAAATAGATGCTGTCATGCATTTTTGTGCAAACTCATTAGTCGGCGAATCCATGGAAAAACCTGAATTGTATTTTGATAACAATGTCATGGGCGGTTTACAGTTACTCAAATCCATGTTGAAGCATAATGTGAAATATATTATTTTTTCATCAACATGCGCCACTTACGGTGAACCTGAAATTGTTCCGATAACGGAAAAAGAAAAACAATTACCCACAAATCCCTATGGAGAAAGTAAGCTGATGTTTGAAAAAATGCTAAAGTGGTTTGATATTTGCCATGGTTTTAAATCGGTGTGCCTCAGGTATTTTAACGCTTCTGGTGCCGATGATGAAGGAGTTATCGGGGAAGACCATAACCCAGAGTCACATTTAATTCCGATTGTATTTCAAGTGGCTAATGGCCAACGAGACTACATTAGTGTATTTGGTGCCGATTATCCAACGCCTGATGGTACATGTGTCCGAGACTATATCCATGTCTATGATTTAGCTAAAGCTCATATACTAGCATTGAAGTATCTCTTTGCCGGTAATGATTCGGACGCCTTTAATTTAGGCTCCGGAGATGGCTATAGTGTTCACGAGATAATTGCGAACGTTGAAAAACAGGTTGGCCATCCGATAGGAAAAAAGATGACCGATCGCCGAGCGGGTGATCCGGCTGTTTTAATTGGTTCATCAGAAAAAATACGCGAAAAATTAGGGTGGGAACCTTCCTATAATCTTGAAAATATTATAAAAACAGCCAATAAGTGGCATAGTACAAATCCGGACGGATATGTTTAAATGAGAACTAGTTTAATTGTTGATTTAAACAAATTTATAAACAATATAGCAACAGTAAAAAATAAACTTAATCCCAAAACAAAAATATTGGCAGTGGTTAAGGCCGATGCCTATGGTCATGGGGCAGTAATGATATCCAAAATAGCAGAAGATGAAGGGGTAGCATATCTGGGCGTTGCAACCATTGACGAAGCCATTGAGATAAGAGAAGCAGGTATCAAAATGCCGATCCTAATTCTAACGGAACCTACCGATTTAGAACGACTTAAAGGTGTGTTATATTACGATATCTCATTAACCGTTTTTTCAGATTCGTTTCTTAATGAATTACAGATACTGACAAATGAATTACATAAAAAAGTAAAGGTACATTTGAAGGTAAATACAGGGATGAATCGGGTTGGGATTAATGTGAAAGATGCCTTAAAAATGGTCAATACTATCTTGACGAATAAGAATCTTGAACTTGAAGGGTTATTTACTCATTTGTCAGATGCCGACAATCATGACCACTCCTATACGAATAATCAATTGACCGTGTTTAATAAACTTATAGAAAATTTGGAAGCCGAGGGTATCCATATTCCCATAAAACATGCGGCTAATTCAATGGCAACACTAAATCATCCCGCAGCACATTTTGATATGGTAAGAGTGGGCTTGGTTCTTTATAAAGATATCATGACATTTAAGGCAAAATTGATTCATGTTCATGATGTTGAGAAAGATGCTGAAATTGGATACTGTAGAACTTACAAGACTAACAATACCATGAGAATCGGTGTTGTCAGTGTTGGTTATGCGGATGGATACAGCCGAGCACTTTCCAATAAGGCATCTGTTTTAATCAAAGGCCAGTTGTGCCCAGTCGTTGGAAATGTATGTATGGACATGATCATGGTATCAATACCAAATAATCTAAGAGTGAAGGTAGGCGATGAAGTAACCCTTATCGGTAGTGAAGGAAATAAAAAAATTACAGTCAATGATATTGCTAAACTATGTAATACAATTGATTATGAAGTAATGTGCAGTATTGGAAAAAGAGTTCCGAGAGTTTATAAACGTTGACAGTTATCAGTGAAAAATTTATATTAAACTGAAGAAATTACACTAAAAAAAAGAGGCTTAAAATATGTCATATCTAACATTATATAGAAAATACAGACCACAGACATTTTCCGAAACCGTTGAACAGTTGGCTGTAATAAAAACACTTCAAAATGCGATTGTTCATGATCGAAAAGCACATGCCTATATATTCGCTGGGCCCCGAGGGACAGGTAAAACATCGCTCGCTAGGATTTTTGCAAAGGCGGTCAATTGTACAAACCAAAAAAAAGATTCTGCTGAACCCTGCAATACATGTGAAAATTGCATCGCAATTACGAATGGAAATCATATGGATGTGATGGAAGTCGATGCCGCTAGTAATACAAGCGTCGATAATGTGAGAGAATTAATTGAAAAAGTAAGTTATTTACCTGCAATGGCTAAGTATAAGCTATATATAATTGACGAAACTCATATGCTTAGCAATTCGGCATTTAATGCATTATTAAAAACGCTGGAGGAGCCTCCAGCACATGTGGTTTTTATTCTGGCAACAACAGATCCTCATAAGATTCCAGTTACAATTCAAAGTAGGTGTCAGCGACTGGATTTGACAAAAATATCGCAAGAAGCAATTGTTGCGCATCTTCAAAATATTTTAAGTAAAGAAAAGATAAAAATTTCGGATGAAGCAGTTAAGATGATTGCCAAATATAGTGGTGGGCATATGAGAGACGCATTATCGATATGTGATCAAGTGTTAGCATTTAGTGATGGTACCATTGAGTTATCGCATGTGCTTGATATTGTCGGGACTGCAAATATGGATGATATCGCACAATTATTAGAGTTGATTACAAGTGGAAAGATTAAAGAGTATTTTGAAAAAATAGAGTCATTATTCTTTAAAGGATTAGATCCCCTAAGGTTCGTAACAGATGTGATCGAGTTTTATCGTAACATATTGCTTATGAAGTTGAATTTGAATTCGATGGTTCTACTAACTGATTCTGTAAAAAGTTCACTCATGAAAATTGATAAAAAATACAATAAAGAGCAAATTTCCGACATACTTAAGAAATTGTCATTTTCTATACAAGATATCCGATACATGGAAAACAGTATGGTATATGTAGAGACTCTACTCCTAGATGTCCTTGTCCCATGGACAGAAGAGCAAAAAATGGCTGGCTCTCCTATTGAAAATAGCGTTAAACAGGCAACTCCTTCAGCAATAAAAGTTAAAGAAAAAATAGAGCCTCCAAAAGTGACAGTGGAAAAAGAAGTGGAAGTTGTCAAAGAAAATACCGCGCCACCGATAACTAAGCCAGAACCTGAAATAGAATATGGTGAGGCTGAAGATATGGGAAATATGGATTTTGTCACAGTTAAGCATCATTGGCCAAAAGTATTGGGACAGCTTAAAGTTAAAAGTAAAATGAAACTTCGTGCATTAATATCTGAAGGTATGCCAATAAAGTTTCAGGATAATACAATCATCTTCGGATTTAAAAAAGGTCACGAGTTTCATTACAATAAAATGACGGAAGAAGAGAATCTAACGGTAATGAATACTATCATCCGAGAAGTATTTCATAATAAAGCATCCATCAAATTTCAACTGATAGACTCAAATGATATGCCGATTCATTTAGGCAATGATAGCTTTGAGGAAAAGACATTGATCGATAAAAAAGATATCCCTGATCATGTCAAAAAAATCATGGAAGCGGTTGAAGGCGAAGTTATTTAAACCCAGAGACACTGATTTTGTTTCAGATAAGATTTAAAACTCGTGTCATGCATGAGAATCAAATCAAATTTTTTTATTCCCAGCGCTTTAGATATGTGATTGCACTTTGAGAGCAGTAAGTAAAATACGGGTTTGTTTAAACTTTCCTCACTGATTGTTTCTAAGTTTCCTTGACCTTTAGATATAATTAAGTCAGCTTTGTTTAGGTATTCGATGAACTCATCGGTTCCTTGAGATATCAGTGTTCCAGCAGTTGTTGATCCACTTTCTATAACATGTGTCAGTGTTGTCATCCCCGTTGCGGTAGCGTCTTCCATGAGGGCGTCATTTAATATCGGACTGCTTTTTACTGTGTACGTTACTTGGCATCCATTCGATTGAAGTTCCTCTACTAATATTTTGTCAAAAACAATTTCACCCGTGTTATCACCGATATATAAGATATTCTTTGATTTCAAGAGAGTTTCCTTAAATAAAGGGTAGTCATTGATGGCAAATGGGCGATGAGTGTAATCCTTTAA
>Ga0154585_1052_pt1 | contig 19812 bp, 18 predicted proteins | sample RifGroF2_FD_116014 | JGI IMG/M metagenome (GOLD analysis project Ga0154585, IMG submission 116014) | Candidatus Margulisbacteria bacterium GWF2_35_9 | reverse complement strand
TCATTTCCTCTATGGAATACTCAAAATATCTATTCTTAACAGTTACTAGAATAACCCTTTCTCTTCCTCTATTTATTTCTTCAGGCATCTTAATCTTCTTTCTTTAATTGTCGTGTCATTAATAAGCTTGTTACTTCCAAAACATTGGCATTTTTATACAGCACCTTGTACACGCCCTCGGTTATAGGCATAGGAATGGCTTCTTTCTTTGCAATATCATAAACAACTTTACATGCTTTTACTCCCTCTGCAACTGATACCATCGAAGATGTTATGTCAATTAGCGGTTCACCCTTTCCAATTCGATATCCGGTACTATAATTTCGGCTATCAGGACCCAAACATGTTGTCACTAAATCGCCAAAACCGGCAAGGCCCATTAAGGTTTCTTCTTTTGCTCCAAAATGAACAGCATATCTTTTTATTTCAGCCATACCCCTAACCAGCAAGGCAGCTTTTGCATTTGAACCCAGTTCCATTGCATCAAGTATCCCTGCGGCAATCGCTATAATATTTTTCAGTATTCCACCGTAACTGACTCCACTAACATCATCGCTAACATAGGCCCTGAATCGATCCGAACTGATCAGTTTCTGAACCTTTTCAGCCAAATATGCATTCTTTGATGCAATCACTGTTGCAGCCGGTTTTCCTAAATATATTTCTCCTGCTAAATTTGGCCCAGATAATATGGCAAATTGATTATCACAAACCTCTTTTGAGAATACATCGATCGAGATATCGTAAACGGATTTTAAGGATTGCTCCTCCATTCCCTTTGTTGCAGCAACGATGATTTGGTCATAGCTGAGAACTGCTTTTATATGACTGAGTATGTCTCGATAATACGAAGAGGCTACAACAATAAATATTACGTTGTATTCTGGTATTAAGGCTGGTAATTCACTTAAATGTCTCGCCTGTATATTGGGATTAAGGATCGGTTCTTTCGGCAAATATAGAGTATTGGTATGGTTCGTATTTATTTCATGAACAATGGTTTCATCATGACAAAAAAGCGTCACAGCCTCTGTATTTTTAGCGATCAATTGGCTAATAACTGTTCCCCATGCACCACAACCGACAACTGCAATAGTCATAATTATTAAACCTTGTTTTCCTGTCCTATTAGTAGTCGCTTAATATTAGGGACATGTTTATAAATAATGTATACAACCGCAATGCAGATAAATATTTGATACTCTGTCGGCATTTTAAAGTATGGCAATAGACTCATGGCTAAAACAAACAGGCTTGATATAATCGAACCCAAGGAAACATATCGTGTACTCAAAATAATACTAATTCCTAAAGCAAAAGCCGCTATCGCAATAACCGGGTTGATAAACAAAAGAATTCCGATACCCGTTGCAACACCTTTTCCGCCTTTAAATTTTAAAAATGGTGTAAATGTATGACCCAGAATTGCCGCTAATCCGCACAAGACGATGAAGGAATACTGATCCACGAAAAAGACTTTTCCTAACAACATAGCAAAATAGCCTTTTCCTACGTCCAATAAAAAAGCCATGAGCGCATAAGCTAATCCAAGGTTTCGGTATACATTGGTTGCTCCGGCATTTTTACTTCCAACTTCCAAAAGGTTCACCCCTTTTAACCTGCCAATAATATAGCTAAAGGGAATTGATCCTAACAGGTAAGAAATTATAACAATAATGATCTTAATTATCATATCCATGGTTGTATCCTATTATACCGTAAACCAACTGAATTTACATTTAAAACTTATGAGGCATTCTCTCATGATATCAAAACAAATATTTAGTATATAATATTAGTAATAATCATAAGGGAAATAACATAAATGGACATTAGCAGTCAAAAAAAGAATGACTTATTAGAACAAATGCTTAAACTCGGTATTTCAGAAGCCGACCTGATTGAAAATTTTATTCTCGGATCAGGAAGCGGTGGACAGAAGATAAACAAAACGTCTTCCTGCGTCTATTTAAAACATATTCCGACTGGGATAGAAGTGAAGTGTCAAAAGGATCGGTCGAGGGAAATGAATCGGTTTTTTGCCAGACGATTGTTATGTGATCGAGTTGGCTCATTAATAGAAGGTATTCAAACCAAGCGAGAGCGGGAAATTGAAAAAATAAGACAGCAGAAAAAGCGACGAACACGTCGATCCAAAGAAAAAATGCTGGATGACAAGAAGATAGTGGCAAAGAAAAAAGAAAACCGCAAACCCGTCACTGAATAAATGAAAAGCAGTATTGTATCTTATTTGAAGTTGTGTGAATAATATACTCATGAAAAATTCAAAAACATTTATACTGAAAACAATACACGACCGTAAATCGGTTCGCTCTTACGATAATGAGCCCATAAATCCCAAGATATTAGACGAACTTATCCAGTATACAAAGGATCACTCAACAGGTCCTTTCGGCAACACAACCACGTTTAAAATTGTAGATGCACAGGAATTTGATCCTACGTCACTTAAAGCTCTTGGCACATACGGCATCATTCGCGGAGCTAAACAGTTTCTCGTCGGAATTATTGCTCCTGGGAAGATGGCAATGGAAGATTTTGGCTACTCCATGGAAGAAGCTATACTGAAAGCCACCTCCCTTGGATTAGGTACCTGTTGGCTAGGTGGATTTCTGAATCGAAGTACCTTTTCAGACTTATGTAAAATATCAGACAATGAAGTAATACCATCTGTAACTCCTATTGGATACTTAGCAAAACGCACTACCCTGCGCGACAAAATGATTCGCAAGGCTGTAAACGCGAATAATCGGACTGCATTTGACTTACTATTTTTCTCTGACGATTTTACAACACCACTCAACTTTGATGAGTCTAATCTATTCCATCAACTTCTGGAATGTGTCCGAATCGGTCCGTCTGCTTCTAATAAACAACCATGGAGAATGGTTCTCTCTTCAAAAACACTGCATCTCTATCTCGATGAAGACCTTCCATATAATCATAAATATGAACCAATATTCATTCAAAATATCGATATGGGAATAGCAATGGCACATGTTTCGCTTGCAGCAGAAGAATTGGGTTTATCTGGTAAATGGACAAATGTTAAGGCTGCCCCAGAACACAACAAATTTCAGTACATAGCTTCTTGGGTTAGCTAGTAACAAAGAAGTTTTCTAGGGACTTATTTTCCCGACTTTACATTCTCACGGACGGCAATTTCTTGTTCTAAAAAAACAATCAAATCATACATCACTTCATCTACCCAATACTCATATTTTTGGCTCAGTTTTTTTATGAGTCTTAGCCATAGAACCGATACTTTTTTGACAAAGTCTTCTGATTCATAATTAAAATACTCCATAAGCGCTTCTCTCCAAACTTTCATTGTGTCATTTAAACTGTTTAAGGAAAGTGAGAATTTTAAGGCTATGCCCGCCTCTGAAAGATAAAAATACTCTAGTAAAAAGTCGTATTCATTTCCTGATTCCAGATAGAACGTAATACTTTTAAATGGATTTAAGTCTTCCAATAAACATAGCATCTTATTATGAAATTCACCTAGAATTTCATGGCTGGTCTTTTTTTTCACACGAATATTTATCAAATTATCCCAGTGGTAGTTTACCTCGATTGGCACATCCTGTTTTAGGTTCTTATATACCAGTCTTAAGTCTAAACCGTATTTGGTTAAAAAATATATTCTATTTGTGAATCGATCAATATTTTGTTCCAACATACATTTTTTTAGTATCAGATATGAATGTTTTAAATAATTTGACCATACTCTGGTAATTTCCGCATAGAATTTCTCATCACATTGTTCATTAAAAATCGTATGTTCTATAATTTCCTGCCAGCTACGCTTTATTTCGTCATCTTCCTGAAACTGAGGAAACTCTGTATAAAATCTCTTATATGCCAGTCGCTTCATTTCTTTAACAAACGTGTATGCCTTTTTCTCTTTGATTGACTCAAAAACTGGCTTATAGATATCTGGTGAGCAATAAACGATTCGTCTTTTTCTCATCCATAGACTGACAACGCCATCGACAAACTCCTCCGTATACTCCGGTTCGTAATTACTAATGATTATTTTAAATTCATCTCTAACAACAGTTGCTGAACTTGATTTTGGATAAAAAGTTTTTATCGATTCGATCGGTAGTAATAAATAGTTAAATAAAAAACCGCTAGCATTCTTTTCTCTAATATTTCTTACTATTGCAGTTTGAGTGGACATTCAATAATTATACCGATTAGGAATTAAATCTCAAGCACATTTTTCTCTGTCTTTTTTGGGGAAATACTAAATCTAAACTAGTTTAGCCAATTCTTCTTTTATGCACTCTTCATGCAAACAATGATCTTTTAACAATTGATCCCGACTTCCATGGGTAACAAAGGTATTATAATCTAAGCCCTTACCGATGACTTGAATATTTAGACATGCTTCTTGGACCCATTCGGATATGGCACTATACAAGCCTCCCTGCATGACTCCCTCTTCGTAGGTAACAATCGTTTTACACCCTTTGCTCATTTGCTTTAACAGATCTGTATCCAAAGGTTTCAAGAAACGAATATTGATTAATTTTATTGCTAATTTATTTTCAGTAATTACTGTGTATACTGGAGCAACCATCGATCCGATTGCGATAACTAGCACTTCGGCCTGCTTCGGATTAAATAAACACTCCCCCTTTCCTAAAACGAGAACTGTTTCTTTTGTTGCCCACTTTATTTCTGGAACTGGCCCTTTAGGATAACGAATTGATATCGGCCCGATCATATGACTAATGCTAAAGTCGATCATTTTTTCAAGCTCTTCCCCATCTTTGGGAGCCATCACCGTCATGTTGGGAATCATTCGCATATAAGCCAGATCGAATGTACCATGGTGTGTTGGTCCATCTTCACCAACTATTCCGGCTCGATCCATAGCAAATACCACAGGCAATTTCTGTAAGGCAACATCGTGAATAATTTGATCAAATGAACGTTGAACAAATGTTGAGTAAATAACGATAAAAGGCTTCATCCCCTCCACAGCCAAACCACCCGCAAATGTTACAGCATGTTCTTCCGATATCCCAACGTCCACACATCGACTGGGGTACTTCTTTTGGAAGCCCGCTAAGCCTGTTCCTTCTGTCATAGCCGCAGCAATCGCTACAATCTTGTCATTCTTAGTAGCACATTCCAGTATTTTATCTCCAAATACCTGAGTATAGTTTTTGTTGTCCGTTTCTTTTTCTAGCACGCCTGTCTCTGCATTAAATTTCCCAAGTCCATGAAATTTTGTGGGGTTCTCTTCGGCTGGTTTATAACCGTGACCTTTTTTACTTAAGACATGAATCAATACGGGTTCTCTCGCATTTTTTGCATGTCGTATAGCGCCCATAATGTGTGGAATATTGGTAGCGTCAATGGGCCCAAGATAACGGATTCCAAATTCTTCGTAGATGACACCAATCTTTTCATAGTTAATGAGGACATGTTTGGTTCTTCGAAGTAATTTATCTATGGACTTAACCAAAGGTTTCCCAACACGAGGAAGTTTTAGCATCACTCGTTCGCCGGTTCGCTTAAACCCACGATACATGGAATTATACCTTAAGGATGTAATATGATCTGACAACACTCCCACCGGAGAAGAAATAGACATTTCATTATCATTTAATACAATAATAAATGGCCCTTTTACTGTATTAATATTATTGATTGCTTCAAAGGCTTCACCGGAAGAAATAGAGGAATCCCCAATCACAGAAAGCACTGAAAACTTTTCACCTTTTAAATCTCTGGCTTTTGCAATACCAAGAGCTGCTGACAAAGAAGTTGCCGCATGGCCGACTCCAAAAATATCGTGTTCGGACTCACCTCGTTTAATAAATCCGCTTAAGCCATTGTACTGTCTGATCGTGTCGAAGCGATCCAACCGACCAGTTAATATTTTGTGTGCATAGGACTGATGCCCCACATCCCACAGAATTCGATCTTTCGGGCTACATAGTGAAGCATGTATGGCAACTGTCAGCTCAATAACACCCAGATTTGAAGATAAGTGGCCTCCATTTTTAGAAACAACATCAATAATTTTTTCCCTAACTTCATCTGATAGATGATAGAGATCTTTTTGTGAAAGGTTTTTTATTCCTGTCGGTAACTTTATTTTATTTAATATACTCATTAGAATTCTCTTTTATAAATAATATCAACAAAGTCCGTTAATGCTTTTTTAATTTTTTTGTCGGACAGATTTTCCAGTTCGTTCTTTGTTTCAGTATATAAATCTGCGGCCAGTGTTTGGGCGTTTTTAAGCCCCAACATCGACGTATAGGTTGCTTTGTTTAATTTTTTATCTGAGCCCTGTTTCTTACCCATTTTTTCACTATCACCAATTTCATCTAGAATATCATCTATCAATTGGAACAATAGCCCAATATTTTTTGAATACTTACTTAGATCAAAACCCGGTATAAGATCTGGTTTTCCATTTAAAAGTATTAACGGAGATATGAAAGAAGCCTCGATAAACGCACCTGTCTTCAAGGCGTGCATTTTCTTTAATAGAGTAAGGTCAATTTTTTTATTTGTACTCTCGATATCGATTATCTGCCCACCGACCATGCCGTTTAATCCGATTTGTTTTGACAAATAGCTAATGGTTTTAACAATGTTATCACTTTCAAACCCATGTTTACTAAGTGCTTCAGAAAATTGCAAATAAGCAAAAGTCAGAAGAAAATCTCCGGCTAAAATAGCAATGTCTTCACCATATACTTTATGACAGGAAAGTTTTCCTCTCCGATAATCATCATTATCCATTGCTGGCAAATCATCATGAATCAGCGAGTAGGTATGGATCAACTCGATTCCAGCAGCCAATGGCATGAAATCGAGTTTGCTACTTAACAAACTTCCCATTGTTAGGGCAATAACTCCCCGAATTCGCTTCCCTCCATTGAGAGAACTATATCTAGCCGCATCTATTAAGTTTTTAATATCCGGATCAGTTGAAACCAATACCTGATCCAAATAGGTATCGATCTGTTTTTTATATTCTTTAAAATAATGTGGGAAATTCATGTTCTTCGATTGGTATCGCCTTCGGTTTTCCGTCTTGCTCAACCAGTTTCATAATTTTCTTTTCAACCTGGTTCAATTCTTTTTGGCAATCATCAGACAATCGAACACCCTCTTCATATTGTTTAATCGCTTCATCCAAAGGAATATCCGACTCGAGCTTCCTAACTATTTTTTCAAGTTTATCTATCCTTGCCTCGAAACTCTCAGTCTTATTTTTTTCAACCATTGTCCGATTATTATATCAAAATATAAAACATTAGGTAATGGTATAAATTGCCAATAGACGGACACCAGCATTAACCACGTCTTGGCTCTATTTTTTTGATTACCACCAGTTCTTTTCGAAGCGCTAAACCATTTTCTTTCGTCATCCATGCAGCCGCCTCAGGTATATAGGATAGGTACTCTTGGATTATTCTTTCTGCTTCGCATTCTGAATGGTGATCGGATATTTCCTGCAAGTCTGATATCATTAAATTTATTATTGATACATGAACTTGATTCAACAACTGCTCAATGATTCTTCCATGATCTCTTTCTGGTAAATTATTAAAAAACAATAGATTTAACCTTCTCATTTCAGAAATATCAAACTTCCACGATTCGTTCTTTAATGTGTCTCTTTTTTCAACATCCAATTTGTCATCGTTAATCGATTTCATACATTCAGTCACAATATTCAACTGTTTACTTACTAATGCCAATAACGTATTAATTTCATCTGTATAATTTTCTTCTTTGTAATACTGACTGATCGTACTTAACACTAATGATAAATATAAAGGTAGCTCCTTAACGGTCTGTTCATAACTAAACGATACGTGTGTTTCCTTAAGAGCAGCAATTACTTTATTTTTCATATACTTGTCCCTTCTAATTTTGTTACAAGTAATTATCGAAACAAACAACAAATAATCCCACTTTTATTAAATGTCTAATTGTAATTTATGCCTGTCGATTATACACTATAATCAAGAGTATCCGATTTTATTAAACAAAGGTAAAACTATATGGACTTAAGTACTATTCTAGGAATTATTGCTGGACTAAGCCTCATCTTTACTGCAATATTTCTACAAAGCGGTCTAGAAATTTTTGTATCCCCTACTTCGTTTCTGATTGTTATCGGCGGAACCATTGCATCGACACTTATCAGCTATCCTCTAAATGAAGTAATCAGCGTATTAAAAGTTGTGGGCAAGGTGTTTAAAAGCAATATTAAAGAACCCACTATTCATATGATAGAGCTTATCTATCTTGCTTCTGTTGCAAAAAAGGAAGGGCTTATTCGGTTACCCGGTCAAGCAGAAAGAATGAATGATCCCTTTATAATCAAAGGCGTTCAAATGGTATCGGATCGAATTAAACGACCGGAAATTATTCGCGCTCTGGAAACAGAAATTCTGATCATGCAGGATCGGCATAAATTAGGTAGAGAAATTTTTCAAGTGATGGGAAAATACTCCCCAGCTTACGGAATGATTGGAACGCTAATCGGTCTAGTTCAAATGCTCTCCAATCTGTCCGACCCCTCTGCTTTAGGCCCCGGTATGGCAACAGCGTTACTAACCACTTTTTATGGGACAGTCCTATCCAATCTTTTCTTTTTACCGATTGCAAATAAGTTGAAACGACGAAGCGAACAAGAATTCTTGCTGATGCAAATATCAATGGAAGCGATTCTTAGTATTGAATCAGGTGAAACCATAACCTTGCTAGAGGATAAGCTTAGCTCATTTATTTCTAGGTCATTGCATGATGTCCTTAGTAATCATAAAAAAACGATGAAACAAGAACAGGAAAATGCTTAATCGCAGCTTAAAAAAGCAATCCAATGATGATCAAGAAGAGGAAGGTGGATGGATATTAACCTTCTCTGATATGATGACGCTACTTCTAGCGTTCTTCGTATTGCTATATTCGATGTCTAAAATTGATACGGATAAGTATCAAGGAATCGTTGAATCTTTAAAATCCACTCTTACCGGCGCCGTTACAACCGAAAAACCTCAGGGGCACATTATTCAGGACACCGATTTAAAGGTTGAAGCTGAAAATATTGAAAACTTAAACAATGTATTGGAAAAAGAAATGAAAGATATCCTAAACCAGATTAATGAATTTATTGCTGTAAATAACTTATCCTCTAAAATAAATGCGTTTTCAAATCAGGATGGTGTTGTTGTAAAAATTGCAGATGATGTTTTATTTAATTCCGGTGAAGCAGAATTTAATCCCGACAGTAAAGTACTTCTTAATTATCTTGTTGAACTAGTACACAGATTTCCTTACCCAATTCGAGTAGAAGGCCATACTGATAATCGACCAATCAATACTGATAAATTTCCCTCTAACTGGGAACTATCAACCATACGCGCCTGTAATGTTATTCGTTATTTTATTGAAAAGGGATTAAACCCTCGGTTATTCTCTGCAGAAGGATTTGCCGAATTTCGTCCAATTGGGGATAATAACACAGATTCCGGTAGATCAAAAAACAGACGCGTCGAATTGATATACAAAAAAGAACGGATTATGGATATTTTTCGAGGAAATAATTAATAATACCAATATGATTTCCTGCCTGTTTTTGCTATAATGGTTAGTATCTAATATGCAATATATATCATTTATAATTATTTCGTTTATTTTACTTAGCATTCAAATTTATTTGGGTAGCAATTCCTTAAAAGATAATATCGAAAAAAACTTTGGAGCAATTTTCCTTAAAGGATTTTATCGATTAATTTATATCATCATTTCTATCATTATCTATTTTATAATCTTTAAAATATTTTTAAGTTTACCGGTAACCGTTCTGTTTAAACTAGAAGACTCTGTAAGCAATCTAGTATTCTTAATTATTGATACAATCCGATTTGTTGCCCTTTTCTTGGTGATTGAAGCTATCTGGGAACTTGATTTGTATGAGTTTTTTGGATTTAAACAACTTTGGTTTATTCTGACGAAAAAAGATATTAATCTATTTAAACGTAATCGAATTAGAGAAAATGATTTTACTCCAAGAGGGCTATACTTAAGACATCAACAGCCCGTTTACTTTTATATCATATTATTCTTTTTGCTGGATCGTCACTTAACCGTTAATAATCTTGTTTTTCTTCTCGTATTTATTCCCTATTTCTACATCAACACAAACCACCAAGAAAAACGGTTATTGGAAGATTATGGTGACAGTTACCAAAATTATAAAAGTAAAGTTCGTAAATTTATACCGATGCTTAAACGGTATTTAAGTCATGAACATCCTAAGAAGTAGCTTTTCCGGCTCTTTTTATCCACAAAACGCAACCGTATTATCTAAACAAGTTCACTCCTATTTATCTAAAATACAGAAAACAGTTCATCATCCGAAAGCACTTATAGTGCCTCACGCTGGATATGTCTACTCCGGACAAGTGGCAGCACATGGTTATAAACAATTGGAAAAAGAAAGTTACCAAACAGCAATCATATTAGGTCCTTCCCATCAGATATACAATTCGACATTAGCTATTCCAGTGGAAAATGCTTACATTAATCCACTTGGCACAGTACCTTTTAATGAATCAATCATCAACGATCTCCTTGAATCCAGCCTTTTTATTTCCGATTCCAGCCCGCATTATCAGGAGCATTCCATTGAAGTTCAGCTTCCTTTTTTACAGGTGGTTCAACCAAACATCAATATAGTACCAATTAGTGTTGGTAGTTTAAGCACTGATGCACTTAAACAAGCGGGTAAAGTGTTATCAAAATTTATAACAGACGACACCATTCTGATTATCAGCAATGACCTGTCACACTTTCACTCATTAAACACTGCCAAGATGATTGATCAAAAAACGATTGACGCTATTTTATCAATGGATGTTGACCGTTTTATAACCGCCTATCAACAGCGTTCAATTGAGTGTTGCGGTTTTTTCCCGATTGCACTGGCACTTGCCACTTTTGAGAATCTCAAATCTATAAAAGCAACACTGCTTAAATACGATACATCAGCATCGACCTCTTTTGACGACCAACGAGTTGTTGGATACACATCGATATCGTTCTGTTAGATTAGTCTCTACACAAGAAACATTCATAATTTAGCATAAATATTGTTGAAATTTTTTTTTATACCTTTCGATATATAGATGTTTTGACATTTTTATGACGAAGGAGACCTTCTCGCTATGAATAAACTGAAAATAATTGCTACAAAAGAAAAATCCGTTATTAACACCCCCTGTACTAGTTTTCTCAAGATTATTGTCGGCCCCTCTAGCTCTCACACCTTTGGCCCATACCTTATTGGGAAAAGCATTCGAAAAAAGTTAGAAGATTTTGATGGGAAAATTGAAGGAATAAAAGTTCATTTTTACAATTCTATGTCTAAAACAGGGGTTGGGCATTTTGCTGATTTTGCAATCATTGGCGGATTATTATCCGTAGAATTATCCGAATTAACGAAAAGTAAAGATTTATTAGGAAAAAATAATGGCAATTTAAATATACCCAATAAAAACGTTATTTTTGATATATCAAGAGATCTTCTCTTTCATAAAGGTGAGCATCCTGATAAACATGAAAATGGTATCGGCCTAACTATTAATTCCGGATTAGAAAATGAACAGACATTTAATTGGAAGTCTATAGGCGGAGGGGTTATTGATCCACCTTACCAAGTTGTAAATTATGAATTACTACCTCCATCATTTCAAATCGAAAACTGGATGAAATTTAAATATAATGCGAATAAATTTGATGGACCCATTATTGGATATATCCTTGGAAGAGATGAAGAGCTAAAACCTGAGGTTAATCATATGCATTATATGAGAATTGTATACAAGGCAATGATAAGGAGTGTTGAACATGGATTAGCTCTAAAAGAAACCATGCTACCTGGGAATATTATTTCTACTCAAGCTCATTGGCAACTATATCACAATAAAAGGAATAATGATCAAACGTTTTCTCTTGCTGGCATTTATGCCAGAGCTGCAGCAGAAAATAGTGCTAACTGTGGAGAGATTGTAACCGCACCAACAGCTGGAGGGGGAGGAGTCCTTCCTGGGATCATCGCTGCTATGAAGGAGAAAAGTTTTGTTAAAAAGGATAAAAATGGGATTGCAGAAAGAAAGCTGATCCAATCCTTGTTTTTAGCAGGACTGGTGGGGCAAATATTTCAAAAAAATACAACGGTTGCTGGAGCAGTCGGCGGATGCACTTTTGAAGTTGGGGTTGGAGCCGCGATGGCAGCTGCCGCTTCCCTTTATGCCCATTTAGAAGATACAGCAAAGCCTAAACAAAAAGCATTTAACCTAGACCTAATTGAAACAACGATGATGAATGTATTTGAAAAATGGATTGGCAGACCTTGCGACCCCGTTGGAGGACGAGTTGAAATACCTTGTATTCAAAGAAACAGTGATGCAGCTGAGGATGTCAGAAAAGTTGTCTCTATTGCATTACAACGTCCAGCATACTTAGCTCCACTGCTTGGTTTCGATAGAATGATTGCCTATGCCTATGAACTAGGAAAAACGTTACCCTCTCGATATAGAGAAACCTCTGAGGGGGGAATCGCCACTTTATTAATAAAAAGCCCCTATTCAAAAAGAAATCCAAATCAAAATAACGAAGAATAAAAATATTAAATCATGGGATTGACACATATTATATTCGATATATTCTATTGAGGAGTTAATGAATGGATCGAAAAATTGTTAGTTTAAACACGGTATTTCAAGCTGATTTAGCGTTGGTTAACGAATACAAAACGAATATATTCAAACAGGAAGGATATATTCGCAAGCAAATACTTGCTCGGGTTTCCTTCTGGAAATCAGCCAATCGGAAATATGCCCGACAACTAATTGAATCGGTAGCAAAATCCCATTGGTTCAAAACATGGGAAGACTTAATCGACTTATGCAAAGTAGGATCCAACGACTTAGAGCTTATTATCCCACTTCTTAAAAACTTTATTAACCACTATCACGCTGGTCAATTTAAACCAACAAATCTTGATTCTGTAGACGAGTTACCTGAATTATCGAAGGCAATTACCCCATTGTTGAAAAAAGAATATTTTAAGAAATATTTTTTTATTTTAAATGAACTCATTCGAGCAAGCGCCCCTCCTCAAGTTGATGTTACCAGCATTCGAAATCTATCTATGTGGTTTGATGATAATCGAAATTCTGATGATGATACACTTGAAATATTTGCCAGCGGATTTAGAGATGTGATCCATCGGAACCTTTCACCAGCAAAAATCATGTATTGTATGAACAGTTATTTCAATGGCTTCCTTAACGGCGTCCATTCTGATAAAACAATCGCATATGAACATAAAAGAAGAAATCAGTATCGAATTCAGGAAAGTTTTTTTAGTAAAATACCAGAACTTTATAAAATACTTCAAACACGGGGAAATGGTATAGCGGACATTTTAAATGATAAAAATAACTCCCATTTTGTATTCTGGGATGAATCCGTTACGAGTGAAGAAATACTTGAAGAAAAACTTAAGGCTCTGGGCCTTGAAGATATAGATAATATAAAAAAACTTTATCGGGAAACCTATCATGAACCTATGAGTTATTATGAAATAGCACGAGAGCTTCAAAAACTGCTACGACCGATTACAGAGGGCACTGTTTGGGAAGATCTAAAACCTAATGTTCAGCAATGGGTAACTGAAAATCCCCAATTACCTTTTGTTATACATATTCAGACATTCATTAAAGCCATTGATTCGAATGATTTATCAACAGCAATTGTTAAATACGCTCTTATTAAGCAACACTTGGTTCAATACGCAAAAAACCAGTCCAACAGCCACTCATTTAATACACTGATTCTAGGCAAGGAACTGGATAGTCTGGCTTTTTCTCACTTGCTGCCTGCGATTATTGACTTTACTCAAAAAAATGCAGGTACAGATGAATCATATTTACTGGCATTTAAAGCTCTGGGAGCAATCACCATCTCCCTATCTGTAAATGAAATAGATAAACACAAGACCATTTTAAACCAAGCACATAAACTGCGAGATTTAACACTAAAACAGATGGAGGACTTTAGTTCACTACGAAAAATTTTCTATTCACTCTTGCAATATAGCGGCAATATCAGTGGCTTTCTTTCAGCCACGTTATTTAATAGCAACTATCCAACGATTGATTCAAAAGCAGACGCCATCAAAAACTTTATACGCAGTCAACTTGGGTTATATATGGACCAACTTTCAAATATTCTTGGGCCTTATATTACAACAAAAAAGATTGTTGATGATGCAGAAACTCCTCTGACAAAAATAGCTGATGTTAGAGAAATACGGGACTTATTCTTCCCATTCAACAATAATCTACCCATTTCACCTTTAATAAAGAAAGATATTATTGGAAATAAAGGAATCGGTTTAGCTAACCTGACTAGATTAAAAATCCCAACACCTCCCGGAGTTATTCTCTCCAACATTGCTTGGGGTAAATATAAGGATCGTTTTAAAAATTATGACTTTCCTAAAGAGTTAATGACTGAAATAAAGACTTTAATGAAAGGGTTTATTTTCACTACTGGCAAAAAATATGGTAGTAAAAATAAACCTCTTTTTCTATCTGTTCGATCCAGCCCAAGAAAATCTATGCCCGGTATACTTGAAACATTTTTGTTTATCGGATTAAATGACACAACAGTTAAACAACTTGTCGCAAATACATTAGGAGCCAACGCATACAAATATTATTCCATGTTTATAGCAAAGTATCTTAATACTGTGTTAAATGTATCGAAAAGTGAAATAGATGCTTTTAAAAAAAGACTTCATGAGTATCATCTAAATGATATTGTCATGTATACTAAAGATATAGATATAGACCTTGTTCTGAGTCAATTAACTGAAATAGATGAGGAAACTCGTAAATATTACCAAGAAAAAATTGCAATATATTATAAGGCTTTAGCACAAGAGCTGAGTCAAACGAGATTTAATGGTCAAGTATTTCCCCAAAATCAATATACGCAATTGGCAAATGTCATTATGTGCGTTTTTAATTCTTGGGATAACGAACACGCAAAAGCTTACCGTGAATTTTATGATATTTCTGATAAAACGGGAACCAGTTGTATTATTCAACAAATGGTTTTCGGATTTAAAGATGAGAAATCCGGTTCAGGTGTTCTTACCACTCGTGACTCGAACTTTGGGCAAGATGTTCTAACCGGAGAGTTTAAACACATCGGGATAGGACCCGATGTTGTGGATGGGACCTCTTATACAATATCAGACTTAAGTTTACTTAATGAGACTCTTAAAACAGAAAGCACTTATACCTACCTGACACTCGTTAAAACCATATTGGAAAGGGAATATAAATACCCTCAGGATATAGAGTTTACTGTTCAGAAAGGCCAACCTCATATACTTCAAACTCGAAAAGCCATCCTGACTGATTTTGCAAAACTAGTAGCCGGAGTCGATATGTATCATCAAGGTATTCTTAATGAAAATGACCTGCAAAACATTATATCTAGCGATAAAGTAAAGTCTATGAAAATTCATGGGTTTGATGCTGCTCAAATAAAAAAAATCCCCACGCTAACAAGAGGTATGTGCGTCGGAAATAATATCGGTGTCGGCAGAGTCGCATTTTCTTCAAAAGAAGCACAGGCGTATATAGACGCAGGATTTCCAGTTGTACTTGTAAAATCCGTTACAAGCGATGAGGATAATAAGACCATTCCAAAACTTGCAGCACTTCTGACCTCAAACGGAGGCCCGACCTCCCATGCGGCTATCAATGCCCGTTTTGCAGATATTGCCTGTGTTGTTAATGCACCCTTTGAAATAAATATGAAAACTGAAACATTTTCACCTGGAGCACAATTTGCTAGGAAACATAATATTATCGTTAAAAAAGGAGACTGGATCAGTGTCGATGGTAGTACAGGCAAAGTTTACCAAGGACAGTTAGATACTCATTTTGGTGTCAATACCGATACCCTACATGTTGAAAAAGAAAAGATTCTAAACCACTATAAAGGCTTGTATTTCAAAATACTAAAAAAGTAAGATTAAAGTTACAAAAAAATCCGGGCTATAATCGAATCCGAGCGGCATTGGCATGCGCCGGCAGTCCCTCAAGATCTGCAAATTTTGCTGTATCTGATCCCAACTCATGGTAATCTTTTTTAGTTATATTGATAATGGAACTGGTTTTCATAAAATCCACTGCACTCAGTGGCGACGAAAATCTTGCGGTACCACCCGTCGGCAATACATGATTAGGGCCCAGACCATAATCGCCTAAAACTTCTGCTGAGTATTCGCCCAAAAATATGGCGCCAGCGTTATTAATTTTTTGAACCAATTCTTTATAGTTTCCATGGAATATTTCCAAGTGTTCCGGGGCAATCAAATTTGTTAATCTTGATATCGTCTCCAAATCATTTTCAGGAACAACAAAAATTGCCGAGTTGTTTTCAAACACCTGTTTCAGAATCTCTTTGCGATCCAGTTTACTGAACTGTATCTCCAGTTCTTTTTGTACCTGTCTAGCTTGTTCTAGAGAATCCGTTATTAAAATAGCTGAGGCGAGATTATCATGTTCTGCCTGAGCTAACAAATCGGCCGCTATATATTTTGGGTTAGAAAGATTATCCGCAATAACGCAAATATCACTTGGACCGGCTAACTTATCTATCCCAACGACACCATACACTTCTTTTTTAGCTAATGTGACATAGATGTTTCCTGGACCAACAATTAAATCAACTGGGTCAAGATCCTGTGTTCCAAATGCCAATGCTCCAATCGCCTGAGCACCACCCATTCTATATATTTCTGTTACCCCAAGTTCCTTTGCAGCAGCTAATATCATGTCATTAATCTTTCCTTCTTTATTTGAAGGAGTTACAAGGACAATTTCCTTAACTCCTGCTACATTTGCAGGAATAACATTCATGAGAACAGTTGATGGATAAACGGCTGTTCCTCCTGGTACATAAACCCCCACACGTCTTATCGGAGTCGCCTTCATTCCATAGCTGGAATTTTGAAATACAGGCGCTGACCAACTCTTCAGGAGAAATTTTTCATGATATGTTCTAACATTATTGATTGCCTTCTGAAGTATCGCAAGGTGTTCGTCATCTACTCTGGCATGGGCAAGATCGACCTCAGTACTGCTGACGACAATGTCACTAAACAAACTCGCCGGATATTCATATTTGCTAATATACTCCAGCAAGGCTCTATTACCATTATTTTTTATATCTTTTATTATTTCTCGAACGGTATCTGCTTCTGGTCTGTTTATAAATGACGTCCGAAGATGAATGGACTTTATCTTTTCCTCATAACCACTACTACTGATTGTTATCACTCTAATACAACCCCTTTCGAAACCTTATTTAGCATATCAAAAAAATTTGGATATGATGTGTTTATACAATCTACATCTATTATACAGCTATCTCCCTTAATTGCTAACGCCATAATAATGCTACTCATGGCAATTCGATGGTCATAATAGGATTTTGTGTCTGCTGGATGGAGCGGATTTCCGCCACTAATAATCATGCCATCTTCTTTTTCCTGAACCTTAGCACCATATTGTCTTAGAAATGCGATGGTCGTTTCAATTCGATCACTTTCCTTCACTCTTAGTTCTTTTGCATCCTTGATAATCGTATCTCCCTCTGCAAATGCTGCCGCAACAGATAGGATGGGTATTTCATCAATCAATAGTGGAATAATGTCTCCCGAAATTTCTATACCTTTTAATTTACTGCTTCTTGCTACAATATCAGCAATCGGTTCGGCACTGTCTTTCTGTTCATTTTCAAAGGAAATATCTGCCCCCATTTTCTGAAGAGCCGTAATAATACCAGTTCTAGTTGGATTAATCCCCACATTTTTTATTCGTATTTCGGCATTATCTAATATACAGGCTAGAACCATCCAAAAAGCAGCTGAAGAAATATCCGCGGGGACATTTATTCTACCTTTACTGATAAGTTCTTTCGGTGGATTTAATGATACGGTTTGTTTATCTACACGAATGTCAGCTCCGAACTGGAGAAGCATTTTTTCCGTATGATCTCTTGAGAAACCTGGATCATGAACTATTGTCGTGCCTTTCGCATACATGCCTGCAATCAAAATTGAACTTTTAAGTTGAGCGGATGAGATCGGCATGGAATATTCAATGGAGTTGATTTCAACAGTTTTCTTAACCATTACCGGAGCTGTTACTTTTTCCAAATGACTCGCATCTATCCACTTGTCTTGATTATCTTTTATAAAAAATCGACAGCCCATTTTACTTAACGGCTCAACAATTCGTTTCATGGGACGCGTCTTGATGGAATCATCTCCTGTTATAACCGAATCAAAATTTTGGGCAGCCAACACACCCAGTATAAGCCGTATCCCGGTTCCTGAATTTCCAACATAAAGAACATCTTTAGACGATTTTAATCCGTATAACCCCACTCCGTTCACAATTACTTCAGTTGGGGAAATACTTATTGGTACACCTAACTGCTTAAACACCTTACATGTGTTTAATGTATCTTCTGCCATAAGAAAATTTTCAATTACCGTTTTTCCCTGAGCTAGTGATGAGAATATGACAGATCGATGGGAGATTGATTTGTCCGATGGAACCATAATGGTTTCTTTAACTGAAGTATTTATCCCTCTAACTTTAACAGATTTCATTTATAATATAAACTGTTTGATACGATCGGTATTCAAACTATAAAAAACATTATTTGTTACTAAATATGCAGTCGATTCGAATATGGTTTCTATCTCTTTAAGGTTATTTTCTCTAAGAGTATCACCGGTTGCGACCAAATCAACAATAACATCACTTAGCCCTGTTATTGCAGCTAATTCTACGGAGCCATACAGCTTAATAATATCAACCTTAATACCTCGGTCATTGAAAAATTCTTTTGTACAATTTACAAATTTAGTTGCAACTTTCATACCATTTTTAAACCCATCAAAATTATTATCTTTATCGGTCGCAATTACGAAACGACAATATCCAAAGCCTAAATCCTTAAGTTTAATAATATTCGGTTTTCTTTCTCGAATAATATCCATTCCGGTAACACCCATATCAACTACCCCGTTTTCAACATAAACCGGTACATCTGTGGGTCTAAGAATCATGAATCGATATTTTTTTGTCCTATCAAAAAATATTAATTTCCGATCTGGAATATCATCTACCTCAACACCAAATTTACTAAAGAATTTCAAACTCTCTTTTAACAAATATCCTTTTGGGATTCCAATAGTAATCATTTCTTCGCTCAATTTATTGTCCCCTTCTCAAGGCTAAAGCCAGTTTATCAAATTCGATGGCAAACCCGATTGCGGGCACATCAAATCCATATTTTTTTATAAGAGAATTATATCGGCCACCTGTTCCGATAATATATCCAATACCTTCCACAAAAATATTAAAAATAATACCGGTATAATACGTAATTTCTTTTACTAAGCCTAAGTTGTACTGAATATAGGGCTGATATTTTTTATCCAATTTTTCTGAAAAAATCTCTAAATAGGTATCTTTTAGAAGGATCTTTTTATCTCCAATTGCTGGGAATTCTGCCAGTTTGTAGTAGTCACCATGCACCATTGCCTCTATTTCTTCAGGACTCTTATTTTCTATATTTTCAACATGGCCGATTTCTATTTTGAATTTTTTAACTTTAATAGATTGAAGCATGTCAATC
>Ga0154585_1056_pt2 | contig 20377 bp, 23 predicted proteins | sample RifGroF2_FD_116014 | JGI IMG/M metagenome (GOLD analysis project Ga0154585, IMG submission 116014) | Candidatus Margulisbacteria bacterium GWF2_35_9 | reverse complement strand
CCTGATAGAAGCTACTTCCTAAGTTTTCAACGACTGTCATACTTGGAAACTTTGTATCTTTGCGGACTTCAAATGCCTGACCGCTTACCATGTTTCCTGCATTATCGCTAACACCAATATATACCGGATTGATACCTTCGGCTAATTGGCTATAATTCACTTCAAACACAACATTAACATTAGTCTTATTAAACACCCCGGGGATCGCTTCCTTAACAATACCCTTCACTTCATAATAAGCACTGTTTAAACTTGACCCCCCATTATCATTAAAATTAACCGTTGTTTGTTTCATCCATTCAGACTGAGTTTTTGTCCATTTACTATATGTTGCATAGGTTACTTGTGGATTAAAACTAGGTAATGTTGTTTCAGAAAGCCTAAATACTGCAACTTCTGTACTCCATAATCCATTATTTCCATTGGAATCAATAAATCGGATTCTCCAGCTGTATGTCACATTCCATTCCAGCCAAGCCCCAGTGTATGGTATGGGGTCGATTACATTATCAACAAGAATGTCGCTGAGGCCTGTCGCTGTAAAATCGACAATGCCACTTGTCCATTGCTTGTTTATTGTTGTACAGTTTGTACTTGCAGCAATTTGAAGTTCATATTTTTCAGCATGGTCTAAGGCATCTTGATCATGATATATTGCAGTAAATTTGGGTTGGACCTTCGTTATTGTGGAGGAGTTGATAAGTCCTTCACACTTTAGAACTGTGGGTTCTGATGGAATGAAAGCGGCAAAAACATTGCTACTGACTAGTATCAGCATCACTGTTTTAAATGCATAAATCCTTATTTTCTTACCGAATTCTGCCATTATCTCCAAAATATGTATAATCCCCCCGTTTAGAGCCAATTCTAACTACTTATATTCTACTTATTTTATTGTCTATTTGTAAGAGTTTCTCCTATAAAAAAATTATCACTACATGGCTTCTTTATGCCCTTTTATACTTTATAGCAAACATTTTTCTTTATAAGCCTTGATATAGCTGATTATTATTGAGTTATCGAAGAAAATATCACGTTATTTAAATTTATCGTTTTTTTATGTTATTTATCTTCTAAAATTTATTATCTCTATTTCCCCATATGCATTATACCCATCTTGAATCCATTTCTTCATACCGCCATTGAGTAGAAAAACATCTGTTATCTGAAGATCAATAAACGATGGGATCAATGTCTCCCCTACATTACCGAAATCATCCATTATAAGAAAATGCCCTCTCTGGAACGTAGAAACATCATGGTTGGAAAGCTGCTCTAACAACTCTTTATAGTTTAAATTAATACGATTATTAAATCTAAGAATGACCGTTTCCTTAAATTGATCATCTCTAATATCGATCAAGACATAACCCTGTTTAATTTTTTCTATAAATTCTTTTGTATCGAGATAATACTGACTATTTTTTGATTCTTCTGCCTTACTACTTTCGTACTCAATTAATTCTGGATGTGACCTAAGATATGTTTGAAGCCCCTCTTTATATACATACACATTTTCAATGTTATAATTCATGGCGTTTAATGCTGCATCCTGGCTCATATCACAGTTGATGTTACAATAAAACACTATGGTCTTTTTTTGGGGGAAGGCATTAATTAATTTTAAGGTATCCTCTTTCGTCATCTGATAGACTGGTAGATTGATGGCACCCTTAATGTGTATCTTTTTGTATTGTTGTGGGTCTCTTGAATCAATTAGCAAAATATTATCAATCTGGCTTATTAAGGTCGTTGTATCAATAATATTTAATGCAAAATTGGATGAAGACGGTTGAGCATAACAAAAACCAAACAAAAAAACAGCAATCGCTACAATATATGCAGAAACTCGATTCATTATATGACTTAATTTCCCTAGTAGGGGTGACTTTTTAATTTAAAAAAACACTACGTTTACATTAACTCCTGAATAATCGCTGAAAGTCGGTTATGATCAACATCACCTGTAGCTCTCATTTTTAAAAGCTCAATCTCCGCTGATTTATAAATTGCTTTCGGTGATTCATCTTTTTTATTTAAAATCGTTAGATCTGGATTGTTAAAAATTTGTTTTTTTGGTTCAACCTGTTCTGCAAACCTGATTGATGAAATTGGGGTTGTCGGTTCATGTTTTTCTGTACTTCGTTGAATTGGCTTTATGTCTGATTCGGATTTTTTATCTAACAAATCCCCAAAGAAACTACTAATATACTCATTATTGCCTTTTTCTCTTTCCTTTTGAAACAATCGTTTTTGTATTCTTTCCTCTTGTTCTCTCTCAAGAGCATATGAATCCCATTCGCCACTTAACATATCATCCCACCTCGCAGTCTAGTTTAAATGTATCCTAATTGTACAACATTTTTTCTCAATATGCTAATTCTTTTGTTTTAAGGGACACAACGCACAATACTACTGAATACTCGGACTTTTAAAAATTGATGCGAATTCCAAAGATCGGAACAAAGGGAAGCATTCTTATTTCTGTCTTGGTTGTATAATCATCGCTCCATGAATATCCATATATATTTGATTGATTTAATAAATTTGTTGCACCAATATATGTACTGCCTGTAAATTGATCGAAGGGCCATATTGGTTTTTGATACTCAAAGCTGATGGTTAAATTATTATATCCAGGTAAGCGCTCTGCATTCTTTGCTGCTTTTATCGGGATGTAAACATTTTTACTCGTATCATAATTTGCTCCCACAATATCGGTGTAAGGTTTTCCTGATGAAACCGTCCAATTGGCAACGAAACTCCAATCTTCTGATAATTTGTACGTACTAAATAGATTAAACGTATGTGCTTGATCATGATCAGCAGAATACCAGTTTGAACTACTTTCAAGATACTTCGCGTTTGAATAGGTATAACTTAACCAAAAATTCCAATCAGAAGCATTTTCTTTTCTTAATAAGAACTCAAGCCCATAAACACGACCGATCTTCGAATTATCATAAGATACTATTTCTCCAGTACTCGAATCCCTTTTAGCATCTACAAGGGAGCTATATCTTTTTACAAATACCTCTGTTTTCCATTGCCAATTTATATTGACTTTCTCTTCTATTCCAACGCTGTATTGAATTACTTGTTCAGGCAACACATCCACCAATTGACCATTATTAACAGGGTTATTAAATGTTTCATATTTCCCGATAGAAGCAAATAAAGTAGCGTTCCTAGTTATATCTTTAAGGCTCACAGTCAGTCTTGGTTGCAAAGACGTTGAATGGCTCAAATGATTATTTGGAATCCAGCAATATCTTAATCCCGCAACGATGGTAAAAGGGTTCATGCTAATTTCATCCTGCAAATATAGAGCATACGTTTGATAGGAACTAGTATAATTCTCTGAATTTGTTTTGCGAACCGACCCAGGATAATCAAGATTCGTTAACATATTAATATTTTCTTCTTCATAGTTTAAATTTTCCTGCCGGAAACCAATACCGGTCATTACTTTATGACCTTCGAACTGACTCATTTCCACATCCAACTTTATATAAGCTGGCTTGGAATCATATGCAACTCCTGTTGAAGAATTAGGTGTGGGGATTTCCTTTTCCACTTTCCAGGTAGCAAATGAGTCCTCATAACCCATACTCAAGTTTGATTTTAGTTTCTCACCCCAGTTGCTTTCCAAATTTCCTAAAAACATTTTGCGTATCGAACCGGAAGAATGTTTGCCCTTTATCCCCTGATTAATATTTAGATTGTCGACAACCATCATATCGCTGTAATAGCTCATATCAACAAATAATCGATGATCGGAAGTTAAGCTAAATAAGTATTTCTGACTAAAAGAATCGAGGTGAGGTAAGATTGTATTTGGTATTCTAAACATATAATCATAAAAAGTCTTCCGAACGGAATACAGAAAAGAGTGCTTCATTTTTTGTATCGGACCATCAATTAAAAACTGAAATTCGGTCAGGTTCTGGTCAATTTCCACATTAACTTTTTTTAAATCACCTTTCTTTTGAACAATATCTAAAACCCCGCTTAAAGAAACAGGATACTTTGCCGGAATGGCCCCTGAATAGAAATAAACATCTTCTATGAGCAATGGATTAATTAATGACACTTTCCCATCCCAAAGATAAGGCGACTTAATTTCCTGACCGTCAACAATTGTTAGCAACTCATTACTTCTACCTCCACGGACATAAAGCCTAGCATCAAAATCTCCTCCAGAAACAATTCCCGGCAACATTTTGTTAGTAGCCGTACTATCAAACCATAACATGGTTTTACTACAGTCTTCATATTTCCCTTTGCTGATTGTTGTATTCATAATATTATCGGTTTTATTCGCATCATTTTCTGGTAACAGTATTTCCGGTGTCACTTCATGATAATCCATTATTACGTTCTTTATTAATCGTCGAAGAGCAGTGTCATTAGTTATTTCATTTGCATAGCTATTGGATACAGCACCTATCATGCAAATAAAAATTAAAGCCAATGTAAATAATGTTGTTTTCTTACCCATAATTAAATTTTATGTTATCCTAACTTATATGTTATATGGGACTATTCCCGTTTCTTTACATTGTTAAACATTTAGGGGATTATGAATACAAATGACAACAACTCTTATTACTAAACTGCTTATACTCCTTCTGTCTCTCTCTACTTTGTTGTTTTCAGGAATTGAAGACATGTTGAAAAACCTGACTCCATTGTCGTTTGATATCAGTTATTCCAATTTTCTAAACCTTTACAAAGGAAAGAATCTTAATAACTTATACGGCAATACAGAGCCTTACAGTAAATATTTAAGAGCCGCTTTTCAAGGATTACCTTACACTAGAGCATTCTACATCTCTGAAGAGAATGATACAGAACCCATAAACAAATCATTTCTGTTTTATAATGATCGACTATTCTTACAGTCCATGCAGTTTATAACCGTCCCCGATGACTACATGGATATGATTTCACGTTTAAAAGCAAAATATGGACAACCCACCAAACAAACAAGCGAAGAAAATAAAACAATGAGCACCCTCTGGGAGTTTGACGATAAAAGTATTCTGATTAGCTATACCAGCCAGTCTTTCAGCAAGGATGAGAACGACAGTGTTTTAAATCTACTTGTGGCTGCTTTTTACTCAATTGAAGGAAGTTATACTACAAAACCAAATGAAATTTTTGAAAGTTTAAAAAAAGCAGAGTTTCTTAACGCCCAAGGCATCCTGATTAAGGATTTATCTAGTAATACTATTTTATCATTTTTAAATCTTTCTCCCTTAGAAGAAGAGATCGTTAAAGTAACATTATTATCTACGAAATATGGCGAAGCGAACCTTTTGTACATCGATAAAAAACGCTTAAAAGAGGCGATGGATGCCCGTAATGGCAATAAATAATTAACTCGGGAAGCCCTTTTCTTTTGCAACCGGCAAGTAAATATAAAAAGAGGTTCCCTCAAATATACTGCTAGTCACTTCAATAAATCCATTATTTTTTTCAATGGAGCTTAATACTTCAGATAAACCTAAGCCCATACCTTTTTGACTTCCTTTAGCTCTTGTTGAAAAATATGGTTCGAAAATACGGTTAATAATTTCAGAATTGATTCCTACTCCCGTATCATTTACTTTAATACAAACAAATGTTCCAGGCTCAATATGAGTAAATATCTTTTTTCGTTGTTTAAATCGACTTTCAGTCTCACTTAAATCAAGCGTTTTAGTTTCAATTGTAATCTCTCCATCACCTTTTTCATTTATCGCCTTAATCGCATTTTCAATAATATGAGACATAATACTAAGGAACTCTTGTTGACCCATAACAACATTTGGGGTTGTTTCGCTAAACTGATTGTTAATTTTAATAGGTTGATTATCTTTTTTAAAATCTTCAACAACTAGATTGATGAGTGATCTGACATCTAATCTTTCTGGACTTCCGAATGTCCCCATGATAATGTGCTGGAATCTTCTAGTCAAAGCCACTAATGGAACACACGCCTGCCTTAACTTCTTTATATACATTAATATTTCAATAGATTTTGGATCATTCCCCGGGATTACTGATTCAAGAATGTCTATGTATCCAGCTAACGGAGCTAATGAGTTGCTAAAATCATGGGATATCCCAGCTACCATTTGGTCACTAACTCTCTTTGCATGAGTTTGCATTTCCAGCATTTTTTCATTTTGTTTCTGATCAATATCTTCCGTTATATCCATAAATGTAGCATACAATTTATCCCTGCCACTATTGATAAATATTAGCTTACCTAATAACCATTTTTCTTTTCCTTGACTTGTGATTACCTTAAATTCGCTTATCGGAACCGGGGTCGACTTTTTATCAGAATTTTTAATCGTTTGTTTAACAACATCCATGACCTTTTTCAAGATTTCAGGGATATTATCCTTTGATATATCCTCTCGGTTTAACCCCATAAGCTCTAATCCGCTATTATTTATAAACGAAAGAGATCCATCTTTTTCTATTTCCATAATCCCAGCAGGAACAACTTCCATAATATCCCTAATTCGCTGTTCCTTTGCCTTAATGACTGTTAAATCAGTAACTATTGCAAAAGTAGCAGTTGACCCTGGTATAGAACTTGGCGTTATTTTGGTTGGTATATGTCTGCCATCTTTTGCGATCCATGTTAGCTCATATGACGGCCATTTTACATTGGGACCAAGTTGAGCCTGTATTCCAAATTGTGCAACAATTTCTTGCATACCTTCCGGTGTAAGAAAATCAAATACGCTTCTTCCAACCACTTCGTTCTCGGAGTATCCCAATACCTCTGTGATAGCAGGATTAACAAACAACAAGGTGCCTTGATTATTAATTAGTCCAACATATTCATTCATTCGATCCACAAAAAGTTTGTAAATCGCATTACTTTCAATTAAATTTTTCAATACATTTGAACTTAAAACTTCAACTGAAACAATTTTTTTATTAAACAAAACTTACTCCTTTATATACTCATACATCTTGAATATATCGAAGCTTTATCTAAAATATTTCATTTTTTTTGGATATTACCAGAATTCTATTCTTTCTAAAAAAGAATATAGAATACGCTTATTAAGTAAGAACTATTTCTATTATTAATTACTTTTTTACTATATAAATAATACTTCTGTTAAATCGACATAAGAATAATCAACTTCATTAAAATCGACATCATCTTTTGAATTATTTAATACTTCTCTTTTGCTTTTTTCCATGTTGAATGCTCCTTTTTAATATATATATTTTCTTATTCCCAAAAGAGCTGTTTATTAAACATATTTTGAACATATTCTAGAAAATAAATATATGGGGGTGAGTGCTTTAAAAATATTGGCTCATTTTAAAATAGTAGGAACTCTTATATCCTGAACCAAATTCGCTAGAATAATCCCCGAAATATAGGCTACTTCCAATAGCAAAATTAGCATTATCATTTAAACTATAGGCAAGGGTGATTCCTGAAAACCAACTACCATCCACTAAATTAAAAATACTTGAAAACATAGTCGAGGTTAAGGGATCAATAGAATAGGATAGAACTAATCCAAGGTAATGTTTCGCTAAATTCCAGTTGTCATCATGTAAAACGGTTGGATCATAAAACAACTTATTGTCTGACCCAAGACCATTATAAAAGTATTCAATAGCCAAATTTAACATAAAGGGGAACGCATAATCTATCCCAATAATTCCTCGCGTATATCTTCGATTAAAATAAAAGTCATCAATATATGCAAGTTCAGTCCTAGCTTCAATTCCTGTCTCTAACACATTCGTTTCCAACTCTATCCCATTCATAATAAAGTCCTGACTTCTAATATATGATAGGCCAATATCCATTCCAAAAAGAAAACTCTTATATTTCAGTCCAACCTTATCCACTTGCAACTCTCGCTTAAAATTTGTAATTACTTGGAAAACGGATAAATCACTCAGATAATTTATATAGTTTATTCCAAAAACACCCAGTCTCTCAGATGGCTCCATACTTAAAGCATTAACCGGGTTATACTTGTCAGTGGGATTCCACAAACGACCCACTCCAAATGGTATGCGTTGAAATCCAACATCAAGACTTGAGTTTGTCATTTGATATTTTGCGTACAATCGATAGACATAAATTCTAGCCATCACATTGTCTGTTTCAAGATAATAAAAATATGGAACAAATGGTAATGAAAACTGTTTATACCGAATCGCTTTATAGCCCGATGAATTTACAAAAGCACTACCAATAATACTTTCAAAATCGATTATTCCCTCAATGGATATATCTCCATGAGTTTCAATGCCATCTAATCGATATCGATCAAAAAAGTATCCACCTACCCCACCCATGTAAATAAAACAATCCGTTGACTGTTTTAAATCAATAAGACCAAAACTAATATTGACCAAAAAACAAACTAATATGCAAAGATTATGAAGGGGTTTACTCTGCAATTTTACCATCCTTTAAAACAATATTTCGCTTCGCTTTCTTCATAAGAACTGGGTCATGTGTTGAAAAAATAAAGGTGACTTTCTCCTCTTCATTTAATCGCTTCATTAAATCTATTAATATATCAGAATTTTCCGAATCAAGATTTGCCGTAGGTTCATCTGCTAAAATCAACTTGGGTTTGCTTACAATAGCTCTAGCAACAGCCACTCGTTGTTGTTGCCCACCGCTCATCTCAAGTGGCTTCTTATTTAATAACTCCTCTATACCCAAGTGCCGTGTGATTTCTTTAACCCTCTCTCTTCGAATTTTAGGGTCCACTTTTTGTAGCATCATAATATATTCAATATTTTCAGCAGCAGTTAAAACAGGCACTAAATTATAGGCCTGAAAAATAAATCCGATATTATTTAAACGAACCTGAGATAATTTCTTTTCTGGCAATGAACTCATAAGTTCACCATTAAGCTCCACTGTACCTGAACTAGGCACATCGAGCCCACCAATAATGTTAAGTAGCGTTGTCTTTCCTGATCCAGAAGGCCCTGATATAACAATAAAATCCCCCTCTGTTATTTCTAAGCTCACATTGCTTAGCGCCTGTGTCTCAATACTTTTACCCTGCTTGTAAGTTTTACTTACATTATTGATTTTCAAAAAACTCATCGTTGCCTCCTTGTTATTAATTAAATCGAATGGCTTGTACAGGATTCATTTTCTTAAGCCGCCATACTGGTATCACCGCTGATAAATAGGTCGTAATTGTTACCATACTAAAACCTAGTACAAAATAACTTGCCTTGAAATTGGAGTATGTTATGGCAGCCATGCCATAATCATTTAATCCTTTAGCAAATGAACTTAAATCTAATCCCTTCAAATGGAAATATAAACATGCTGCTCCCCCAATAACAGAACCAATCAGATATCCAATAAATCCGACTAAGAATGATTCAAAATAAATCATTCTTTTCACTTGCTTAAAAGGTGTCCCAATCGCCATTAGGATTCCATATTCCTTCACACGTTCAAATATAGATATCAAAAATACATTAAACAATCCAATGGCAACAGCAAAGAATACAATAAAGTAACTAATATAAATAAAATATCCCATAACATTTTCCATCATCACATAAATTGGATAAACCTCCTGCCAAGTTAACACTTCCATTTTTTGCTTTGTTATATTATCGAGTGATACTGCTAATTCCTTTTTCGTCTTCTGGATTATTTTTTCATCTTTAACAATGACACTGTACTCATTAATTCCATTCTTAAGTTTAAATAAATTCTGCATATTTGTTATATCCATAATGACTGTCGCACTATCAATTTCTGGATTATTTGTGCGGATAATTCCAGCCACTCGATATGCACCAGCGACAATACTTTTATCAAGAGTAGCCGCATTTATAACTATTTTTTTTCCTACCCCAACTTTTAATTTCTCTGCTAAACCTTTCCCAATAACCACATGTTTTTTTTCATTATCCAGATTAAACTTTCCTTCTAAAATTTCGCTCCTATAATTAATAAATTCCGACTCCTTCTCCACACTGGTTCCAAGAACGCGTATCCCTTGAGAATATTTCGCTGATGAAACCATGCCTTCGCTCTTTAAACGTCCAACAAAATAGGTCACATTCAAATTGTTTTTAATAACACTCTCAATCTTCGCTGGTTCTTCAATATATTCTGAAAATAACTTTGACTTCTGATGCCCTTTAACATCAATTAAAATTTGTCCTGTCCCAGTTCGGATTCCATCAGCGATCATCTGATCCGTCATTCCTTCATATAATCCTTGAGTTAGCATCATCATAGTTAAACCAAATGCAATCATGATAATAACCACGATCGATCTGCTTTTTCTTCTCCATAAATTATAGTACGCAATTTTTATTACTGTTTTAAACATAATTAATAGCCTCTATTGGCTTGTATTTATTTACCTTGTAGATTGGGTACAAAACAGAAAGAATATTCATTACAAAAATCAACGCACACATATTTAAGATATCTATTAGATTGAATGCCGATGGAAAACTAAAATCAATCATTCCATATTGTTTATACTGCTCCATCATGTCTGCACTCACATGAATCCGTAATGGATGAATATGGAAATGATAAGCCAGAGCACTTCCAATTAATCCACCAATTATGATTCCGATTAAACCTAAGATGATTGCTTCTCCTACCAGCATAAAGAATATTTGAGATGGTTTTGTTCCAATGGCCCGAAGAACTCCAATTTCTTTTGTTCGTTGGATAATACTAATCAATGAGAAAATCATGATAACAAAGAAAATAACCGATACTAGAATGATAAGTGAAATATTACCGAATACTTCGTCTATCTTTATTCCTTGAACCATCGACTCCAGCGTTGTTTCCCAACTGATCACTTCATTTCTCTTATTATCCAGTTTGCTACTAATTGAAGCCATTAATTCAGGCAATTTTTTATCCCGATATACTTCATTTGGCAACAAAACCAACTGTGTTGCAACGTTTTCAGCTAAAAACATCTCATCAGTATATTTTTTACTGACAAACATGGCTAATCCGTCAAATTCTGAACCTGTTTCATATATGCCTTTTATTACGAGGTTATCTGCAGCCATTGAGTAATCGATTGCAGTTGAAATATACGTTACTTTGTCTCCAATTTTAACTTTCAGTTTTTTAGCAAGATCCTTACCGATTATGGCATACGGCATTGATGAATCGGTCAAATACTCTCCTTCATTAACAGATTTCATAATACGAGACACATATTGCTCGGTTTCAGACTCAATACCAATAAGCATTCCCCCCGCTGATTCTATCACTCCTGAAAACAATGCAAACGTTTCAAACCTCGCCGAATAATGATCGATCTCTTTCTGCGATTTAATTATACGTTTCACCTCATTCAGATTATAAATTAGATGATCATAATCTGGGTTATCATGATAATCTTTCCCTATAATTTGGAGATATCCACTATATACCTGAACTGCATCTCGAATCATTTTATCGTGAGACCCAACATTCCATGATATGCCAAATACTAGAAATGTTGTTGTAAAAATTGTTAAAATGATTGTTAAAAGTGCTCTTCTTTTATTTGCCAGAATATTTCGCCATGCGATTAATACAATCACGTATTTTTACCTCGATCTTCGGATTAAAGACTTCAATGTAAAAATATCCTGTGGCAGTGGATTATTAAAGCTCATATTCTCAATCGTCATAATCGTCAAATTTCCCTTTTTATCATCTGTCCCAGGTTCTACTATCCATTTCTTTGGAAAAAATCGATCTTGCAACTTAACAACGTTCTCGTATTTTATGCTTCGAATTAATACTCCATCTTCATCATAAAATTTTGCCCACACAGGAAGCATGGTTTTTTTATCGATATATTCAATAATCTTTCCCCACGTTACCGAAGAATCAGGACGAGGCATTAGCTCTATTGTGTAACTATTTTCATCTTCACTTAGCATTTTTTTATCATAATCATTCACGATACTGCTTTCTTTAACTAAATCATCATTGGAAAAGTCTGTTCCCATCCAAGACTGAAGCATCATTGACGGTGGATATTTGATGGTTCGTTCAATTTTTGGGATATACTGCCACATATCGGTATTCAGTTTTAAAAAAGTAACTCCTTTGTCTTTTTCTGGATAAATTATTTTTATAAAACTCTTCTTTGTTCCTTCTGACCAACTTTCTAATTGGATATTACGATCCCATCGATCATTTTTTATTATAATCGACATTTTCATGTAACTAGTGTTCCCTCTCATTTGACTTTCAGCCTTATAAATTATTTCCTCTGTTGTCATCCCAGAGTATGCTGTTGCCATAAGGGAAATTAATATGATCAATATTCTTTTCATTTAAAAAAACCTTTTTAAGCCTTTTTATATTTATACTACTTTTCCTATTGCTTAACAAATATTGATACTATATTGTCATCGACAATTGAAATTAAACCATTCTCTGCTCCAAGTATTCGGCATACAACAGATTCATAAGCTTTTAACTCCCTTTCAATTCTCTTTATCTTCTCGTCTTTTTCATAATCAGACAATAAAATGTCAGAAGTTGCTTCAGTGAAACTGTTTCCTATCACCATTATTAAATTAGCTGTTTCATCAACATACTCAACACAAAATATTTTTTCGTTATTACCTTGCTCAATAATTTTAGCAATTACCGGAGTAACTAATCTCTTATTACTATTAAACATTTTGTATCTCATTAACACATTATTGCTGTTGTATAATAACTTCAATAATGGCAGTACTAATTGAACATTTTCAGCTTTTATATTTCGTGAAAGAATAAATATTTTATTTAATTTTTCTACGGCATTTAAATGACTATTTTCAAGGCAATCTATAATATTAGGCATTATTTCTTCGGTCATATCGTTGACAAGATTATCTAATAAATGTTCTTTCGTTTTAAAATAATGATAAAAAGTACCTTTTGCTATCTTCAGCTGATAAATGATTTTTTCAATCGATGTATCTTCATACCCTTCATGCATAAATAGAAGTTTTGCTGTATTTAGTATCTCTGACTTCCTGATATTTGGTTTTTTTATTATTCGTTTCAATATATTCAACTCACAAATCTATATTAGACCGACCGTCGGTCTTTATATAGTAGCAACAACGAGATAAAGATGTCAAATGAAGTCAATTTATTAAAGGAAATACATTAGATATAGTGGCATGCAAATACAGTAACCGACCGACAGTCGGTATTATATATAAAACTTTATTCTGTAGGAACGGTTTTTTGTTAATTGTGCTCTGGATAATAAATTATAACGCGGTTTGTTCTGCTATAGCGACATTCACATCAACTTGTCCATAAGTTGTTTCTAACGGGATCATTATCCCATCGCTAATAACATTAGAGTCATATAACTCCATATTCATACCTGTGAATAATGTCGGAGATGAAATATCAACATCCATCCCTTTATTTGCTAACATTGATATTGCTTTTCCGCATATCATATTGGCAATCTCATTAATACTTGAGCTAACATCCATATCAAATATTTCATGTTTTTCACCAAGCAAATCTTCTGCCAACAGAATAGCTGTTTCAAGTTTCATATCAATGACAACTCGTCCTTCAATTTGACCAGTTATACATATGATGGACGCGCATCCTTTTACAGCCAGATGGTGTTCTTGGACTTTAATATTACCCCTCTTAATATCAATATTGGGGTAACATTCTCTAAATACTTCACTAACAGCAGTTAAAAAAGGATTTACATATTCTGCATTCATTTTCAGTCCTTATTTTTTTAAATTTAAATATTTATACATCGTCTCGGTCCATATATCTAAATCGACAGGCTTAAGCAATATTTCATTACAACCTGAAGCTAAGCCTATTTTCATCATTTCATCATTAACATATGCCGTATGGCCTATGATTACAGCGTCCTTATTAAACTGTTTTATTTGTTTTGCAGCTTTCCATCCATCGATATCCGGCATCTTATAGTCCATTATAACTAAGTCCGGTTTCATAACTCTGTTTTGCTCGATCGCCTCATATCCATTCAATGCAACGATTATATATAAATCAAGCGCACTAAGAGCTTCTCGAAGTATTGTCCACACAATCTCTTCATCATCAACAATTAAAACTGTTTTCTTTTTACTATCAATAATCATCTTCTTAATATATTTTTACTCTGTATTTTTAAAATAATCAATAGATATCAAACTAATTAAAACTCTAAGCTACTATTCATTATAGCAAAATCAAAATTTTCTTAAACACACTTTCTGTCTTGATAATAAAAAAACAAAAGTGTAAACTAATGCTATGATATTACTAATTCAATATCTTGTTCTCCTAATTCTTTTATCCTCAATACTTTTCTATTTAATTTCTTATTATAAAAAAATTAGAATCTTTAATACTGAAGTAAATCTTCAAACACAAAAAATCTCTCAAGACAAATTAGAAGATGAGGAGAATTATCTAGAGAGCATCTATCAAACCTTAATAAAAAGATATCCCCTTTCCAATATAAACAACAAAAAAACCTACAATCATAATAAACAAATATTGGCAAAAATTAAGCAGGCCTTTGATGAAAAAAACATTGAACAACTTAAGAGCTTTCTCTAGGATTCTATGACCAATCACGATAAGGAAGAATTTAGGGTCACTGGGGAACAATTAGTTCAAAAAGTTAAAGAACTTATCCATGAGGGTAATATCCGACAAATAACAATTAAAGACAAAGATCAAAATACAATATTATCACTGCCATTAACATTAAGTGTTATTGGTTCTGTTGCAGCACCAATGATAGCTGCTGTCGGAGCAGTTGCCGCTTTAATAACAGAGTGCACAATCTCTATTGAGCGAAAAGATATTAAATAAATTCAAGTATTAACGCAAGCGCTACAGCAATAAAAGAAAACACCAAAATAATTAAGTAATTAAGTTTCTCTTTTGAAACGGAAATGCTCCATAAAACATATTCCAAAGCATTGTAGTCGACTTCATCTAATTTTTCCTGGTTTTTTATCTTTTTAAGTAAATCTAAATGTCGTATCGTGTTTTTTCTTCTAGCAGATACGCGATAACGATGCATAAAGAAAAGAGTGTATCCCAAAACGCCTACATACCATGCAGTTTTAGACCATATCGGATTATAATGTTCTAAGATATATGTAAGTCTTAAAAGTATTGCAGAAACGATTCCTATCCAAAAGAATGACTCTATAATAAACCGACTATAACCCACGGGAATTTTCTTTATTGTTTCAATAAGTTCTCTATTAATTTCTTTCTTAACGGGGTCATTCATTATTGCCACCTCTTTATACGGAATTTGTACTTTATTATACAAATTCCGTATAAAAAAAGATATATACTATTAACCGATGGCGTCTTTACCTTCTTCACCAGTTCGAATTCGGATACATTCCTCTATTGGAGTCACCCATATTTTGCCGTCTCCGATATTGCCAGTACGAGCACCTTTTATAATGGCATCAATCGCTACTTTTACAAACGCATCGTTGACTGCAATATCGAGTCGAACTTTCTTAATTAACTTAATTTCATGTTTAACACCACGATATGTTTCTTTATAACCTTGCTGCTGTCCACAACCGATTACATTAGAAACAGTCATCTTCCCAACATCTGCTTTCAATAACGCTTCTTTTACATCTGGTAAATTTTCAGGCCTAATCATTGCTGTTATTAATTTCATAATTCATCCCTCCTTTAGTCATTTGCAAACAATTGAAATCCGGCGTAAGCTTCCATTCCATGTTCTGATATATCTAATCCCTTTAATTCTTCTTCTCGGGACACTCTTAATCCAATCGTCATATCGATCATCTTGAAAATGATAAACATTGTAAAAACAACGAATGAAATACACGCTACCACCCCGATTGTCTGAACAATTAGCTGATGCAATCCACCACCATAAAAAAGACCTAGCTTTGAATGGAACAAGCCAACAGCTAAGGTTCCCCATAACCCATTAAAGCCATGAACCGCAACGGCACCTACTGGATCATCAACCATTAATTTATCAACTAGCTTAATGCCAAAAACGATTACAACGCCTGCAATACTACCAATAATTATCGCTGCAATAGGTGTTACAAACGCACACGGAGCAGTTATAGCAACCAATCCAGCTAAAGCACCATTCATAATCATACTTAAATCAGGCTTTCCATATAAGACCCATACAATAATCATCGTAATAAACGCACCTGCTGCTGCAGCTAAATTTGTATTAATTGCAACCAAGCCTATTGTATTAAAATCCATGCCAGATAACGTACTCCCTGCATTAAACCCAAACCAACCAAACCATAAAATAAATACACCCAAACTTGCAAGGGGAATATTATGCCCAACTATTGCATTAGCGCTTTTATCTTTATTGAATTTGCCAATACGCGCACCAAGCAAATATGCTCCGATAAATGCTGCCCATCCACCAGTTGCATGAACAACCGTTGAACCCGCAAAGTCCAGAAAACCCATATTTGCGATCCACCCATGACTATTCCACACCCAATGACCAACTATTGGATACACAACCGCACTGATTAAAAACGAATAAATCATATAGGATTTAAACTTCATTCTACCGGCCATAGCACCTGCAACGATCGTTGCTGCTGCACCGGCAAACATTGCTTGAAATAACCAGTGCACAAATGTTGGTATATCTCCAGTCATACTTGGAAGACCTTTCAAAAGAAAACCGGTTGTACCAAATATTCCATGGACACTAGTACCGAACATGATGGCATATCCAACAGCAAAAAAGCCAAGGGATGCCATTGCAAAATCCATGAAATTTTTAGTTAATATATTACAGGTATTTTTAGCTCTTATAAACCCAGCCTCAACCATTCCAAAACCCGCTTGCATAAAGAAAACTAAAGTAGCACCAAACATAACCCATATTGTATTTATGGCTATTTTTACATCTCCGATTTCTGCGCTAGATTCTGCAAAAATACTACTTGATAATGCTAATAAAAATATAATACTTAATGGGATAAATTTAAAACGGTTTAAAAATACAAATATTTTGCTCATTTTCCTCTCCTATACTATTTATTTTAGCATCCCCTCTTTAATTTATAACACAGGGAGACAAAGTTGGGCAAACTTTGTCTCCCTGCCTGCCCTATGAGAGGAGAGCATATAAAAAAGTTATCCGATAGCTTTCGATCCTTTTTCACCAGTTCGAATACGGATACATTCTTCTATTGGGGTAATCCAAATCTTACCGTCTCCAATTTTTCCAACCCTAGCTGCTTTAATTAATGCATCAACAGCTTGTTCGACAAAATTATCATTAACAGCAATATCTACCCTCACTTTTTTAATTAACTTAATTTCGTGTTTAACACCTCTATAAGTTTCTTCATAGCCTTGTTGCTGACCAGCACCAATGATATTGGATACTGTCATTTTACCTACATCTGCTTTTAATAAGGCTTCCTTGACATCCGGTAATTTTTCCGGCCGAATTATAGCTGTAATTAGTTTCATTTTACGACCCTCCTATTACTCGTTTGCAAAAACCTGAAAGCCGCTATAACCTTCAAGTCCATGCTCTGAAATATCAAGACCTTTCAACTCATCTTCACGAGACACTCTAAGTCCAAGCAGAACATCTGCAATCTTAAAAACGATGAAGGATGTAGCAACCACCCATACAAATACTGATCCGACACCGATTGCTTGTACTTTAAGGAGATTTGCTCCACCACCGAATAATAATCCACCATTCGTTGCAAAAAATCCAACTGCTAAGGTTCCAAATGCTCCACAAACAGCATGTACAGAAATTGCGCCTACCGGATCATCAATTTTTAAAACCTTATCAAAGAATGCAACTGAAAAAACAATAATTACTCCCGCAATGGCACCAATAAGAACTGCTGATAATGGACTAACCGCTGCACATCCTGCCGTAATAGCTACAAGACCTGCTAACACACCATTTAGAGCCATAGATAAATCTGGTTTTCCATATAGTTTCCACGTAATAAATGTGGCAACTAATCCACCAGCTGCTGCTGCTAAGTTTGTTGTCACGGCGATCATTGCAATTGCCATGTCAGCTGCGAGCTCAGATCCGGCATTAAATCCAAACCAACCAAACCATAGAAGAAATACACCAAGTGTTACAAATGCCATATTATGACCTGGCATAGCCTTTGACTCTCCATCCGGTCCATACTTGCCAATTCTTGGCCCTAATACAATAGCACCGACAAGAGCAGCCCATCCACCAACAGAGTGAACAACCGTAGACCCTGCAAAGTCAATCATGCCAAGTTTTGATAACCAGCCCCCACCCCAGATCCAATGTCCAACTACAGGGTAAATAAAACCGGTTATAAATACGGTATAAAATATATAGGCTTTAAAATTTGTTCTTTCTGCCATAGCTCCTGAAACGATTGTTGCAGCTGTCGCAGCAAAGACTGTCTGAAATATCAACGCACCAATACCTAAACCACTTGTTAAATCTATTCCAATACCAAAAAAATAACTTCCTCCAATAAACCCTAATATACTGGTTCCAAACATTAGTCCATATCCTATTGCCCAATAAACAATAGTCCCAATAGCAAAATCCATCAGATTTTTATACATAATGTTTACAACGTTTTTAGCTCTCGTCAGACCTGCTTCAACTAAAGCAAATCCTGGCTGCATCATAAAAACCAGAACAGCTGCAATCAGTACCCAAACTAAGTTTAGGTACTGTTGAATTTGCGCAATGGATGCGGCGTTTGTTGCAACTGTTGGATCATCTGCAAACACTATAGTGCTTGTAAATAAGGTTAGGAGAAATATGCTGAAATTTCGTATTTTCGTTATCATTTCTATCTCCTTTTCAAAGTATTTTTAGAACGCTAAAACTGCGTATATGTCCCATGAACCAACAAATGTTAAGTTACTAGCTCCGTCAGTCCATAAAACAAGCGGAACATTAATCCCTAAAGTAATCGCATCGTTAATCGGCTTTTCAACTCCATACATTAATGCTGCAGTTGCTAATGTTTTGGTATTTGTTCCGGTTATTGCAAGACCCCATGAACCGTAGTAAACATCTGCAAAATATGAATATGCTGATCCTGTCATTGTTGCTGAAAGGTCTGTTACCATTGTGTTGCCTAAATCTATTCTAAGCCCACCCATTGTTGTTCCTGCACCAGTCATTGATGTATAAAAAAATAAATCTCCTGGATTTGCAAAAACTGTACCTAACGATAAAACTGCTATAATTAAAACTCCTAATATTCTTTTCATTTACTTCCTCCTCTTATTTTTTTTAAACTTTCTACTATTTACTTACTTGTGCTTTACACCTCCTATCAATTAAATTCATTTGAGCGTCTCTCACTCCATGACCCATTGTTTGCAAATATATTGCCAAACTAATTTAACATTGGATTTGCTTATTTTTTCATTAGTTTCGAGAATATTTATAAGAACAAGCCAAGGTATTATTTTACATTTTTGTATACCTTTAGTTTTTTGTGTACATATTTGTAATTTTAACTTATAATCTTTACATATTTGTAAAGTCATAAAGGAACTATTTTGGAAGAAGACATATTAAAAAACAAATCGTTTAAACTATTCTACGAGATCAGCACGATTGTAAGTTCATCCATGGATGTAACAGATATTTTAAATAAAGTGCTTCAAACTCTATCTGCTGATGCAGGAGTTGAACGTTCCACTATCACGATATTAAACGAAACAAAAGATGCTCTTTTTATTATTGCTGCCCATAATTTATCTAAGGAAGAACAAAAAAAAGGATACTATCAACTAGGGGAAGGTATCACTGGAAAGGTTGCGCAGTCGGGAAAAGCAATGATCATTCCAAAAATACATGAAGAACCTCTTTTTCTTAATAAAACTCAAACTCGTAATGACAAAACAGATATTTCATTTATTTGTGTTCCCATAAAAATAGCCGATGAAGTAATCGGTACCTTCAGCGTAGATCGAATTTACAACAAGAATATCGCTTTAGAAAAGGATTTAGAGTTATTAACCGTTATTACCTCTCTCATCGCCGAGAAAATAAAACTATCAAAAAAGGTTCAAGCAGAAACTACAAAGTTAAAAGAAGAAAATTCACAACTTAAAAAAGAATTAAAAGAACAATATTCATTTACCAATATAGTAGGAAAAAGCAATAGCATACAAAATGTCTTTGAACAGATCAAGCAAGTGTCAGAAAGCAATGCAACCGTCCTCATTCGTGGAGAAAGCGGAACGGGGAAAGAACTTGTCGCGCATGCAATTCACTATAATAGTCTCCGAGCTGATAAACCCTTTATTAAAGTTAATTGTTCTGCTTTGCCAGAGGATTTA
>Ga0154585_1051_pt1 | contig 20401 bp, 23 predicted proteins | sample RifGroF2_FD_116014 | JGI IMG/M metagenome (GOLD analysis project Ga0154585, IMG submission 116014) | Candidatus Margulisbacteria bacterium GWF2_35_9 | reverse complement strand
TGGATTTGCCAAATAATATTCCATTTGACTACTCATTTCGTCAATACTCTTAACTTCAACATAATGCACTCCTGACTCAACAGGTGCTTCTTTTCCTAAAGTTTCACTAATCACAAATGCTCCACAACCAAGCGCTTCAAATATTCGAGTCTCAGTATCAACAAATTCCTCGGAATGAATATTTAAGACTATTTTTGCCCGATTCATATATGCTGCCATTTCTTTTCCATAGGCACTTACAATTGTTATTTTCTGTTTTTCCTGTAAGGTTTTCAGTATGGCCTGCCTTCTTTTTGTTTGCGCTCCCACAAACAATACATCGATGTCCTTTTCAACACTATTATCTCGGGTCATAGTATTCTCATCAAAACCGGGTAAAAAAACGGATACTTTTTCAGCCGTTAACCACTTATTCTTTATCACGGCATTTCGGCATTCTTCCGTATGAACAAATACATGATCAAATAAACCAGACTTAAATAAACGATCTTGATCCCGACATCTGGAAACTAGCTCTGTCGACCAAAATATTTTGGGTCGTTTCACTGCCTTTAAAATCTGGAAGGGGAAATAATCGCCTCGTTGAAGTAACAAAATATCAAAATCTTCCATGGCCAAAACTTGCCGAGATAACCGATATCGATACTTTCGATAATCCACCGTTTGTGTTAAACAATTATTACGGATTAAACCCTGATTAAAAAAATATTCAGCTCCCCACCCTGCATTAAGTTCAATAACATTAAAATAGGCAATTCTAAGTTTTTTTTCGATCAACGGAAGTCTTGCCCTAGAGTACTTTTTCGATTCTTAATACAACCCATGCTTTTATGGACGTCTTATACTTTCGCTTCTCGAGAATTGTGTACTTGCATAGTTTAGATAAATCGTCTAAAAAAGGATAGTGATCAAAATCATCCATCAGTACTAATAACCCCGGCTTCATGTATTTGTAAAATATAGAAAAAGCCAGTGACCGACCATTTCCATGGGGACCGTCAACAATAATGCCGTCAATTTCTTTATTTGGGAATTGTTCTTTTAAAACCGTATAGAAACCATTTACTAAGCGAGTATTTTTAAATTCATCCGGACTAACATCCTGTGCTTTTTTTATAAAAATATCAATCGCTTCTTTTGGATTTGCAAATATTTCCGCTCTAACATCCGCACTAATCTGTTTTAAAGGAGTATAATTTACTATCACTTTGTTAGACGTGACCTTTGTTTTTAGATACTTCACGTAATCCGGATCATGTTCATAGGAATAGAGATTAATATGACTAGCCTCACATATGGAATTTAAAAATAATGTCGATTGTCCGCCTCCAAGCTCAATAAGGGAATACTCGTCTTTTTCCAATAAGTATAGCTGATAAAAAAAAGACCGAACGGCACTTTCAGCGAGTGCAAAATAATTAAATATGCCACCATTTTTTTTGAACGCGTCAATTGCTTGGTTTAATTCTGGGTGATAATTGGTTTTTAAAGCTAAATCTTTCTTGTTCTCTCGTTGATATTCTGCTTCAATCGCTCTTTTTTTATATATTGTTTTAATCTTATTGATGATCCGTTTTATTATCATATTTATTCTCCTATTTGGTAGCTTCCACAACAAAAGTGTGCCACAATGCCATTTTTAAAAGCAATTCATCCTGTCGTCTTCCATACATACTTGTTTCCATATCTTTAAGCCCATCATGTTCACTTTGACCAACCTCAACTCTGCTAACAGAAGAAAATCCTGCATTTTTCAGTTGCTCTGATAAGGTTTGAAAGTTATAGCAATACTCATGGAATCCTTCGCCAACAGTTATATTAAGTAAACTTAATGGCGTTTTAGGAGCATTTCCGGCTGTTATTCCTAGAAAATCACAGGCTTTATCAAAAATCGGTTTTTCTTCTTCTGTCAGCTCACGATTAAATAGATCTAAATACAGGTCGACATTTGGGCCAGCAACACGGAAAATACCACCCGGCTTGAGAATTCTTTTTATTTCTTTTGCTAATAAAAATCCTTGATTATATGTAATATGCTCATGCACATGTTCCGAATAAACAAATTCAATGGAATTATCCGGAAACGGTAGTGGTAAAAAACAAATGTCCATGGGGATTATTTGTGGATCTGCTTTTAAATAATAGCTTGGCGATCTCATAAAATCGGCATTCAGCCAGCCTTTAAAATTCCTAGGACCACATCCTAAATGCAAGCGTGGATGGTTGTTATTTTTTAAATATCTACTAATCATTCGTGAACGAATAAACCGAATAATAAATCTTTCTCCGCTCCGATTCGTATATTTTTTTAAAATGTTTAATGCTTTTTGTATTCGACTGCGTATTTTCCTTAAAATCAGTGTCATAATTGCTCCCTATATATTAATAATTCATCCATATTTTTAATGCTCCCTTTATAGGGTTCAAGGATTGTTTTGATTTCTTTATCCGACAATTCCTTACTATCTTTAGTCGCGATAAAACCTAGATTTAATGGGATATCTTCTCCTGGATAGGCATAATTAAACATCACAGGGTTTTTTAATCCAGCTTGCTTCAGTAATTTCCATAAATACACTTTATCAAACAAGGATTTATGTAGTTGCTCTAACCAGAAATCATAGGCCATTTCAGGATTACCATGACTATACCGATACACATTTTCTAAATCGAAAACAGGGCCTTTGACTCCCTTTAGTTTTTTCAAATAAGCATCCGCAATTACTTCGAAATCGGGTATCCCGATAAACACAACCATTCCGTCAGATACTAATACTCGGAAGCAATCTCGAAGTAATATTATTTGCTGCTGTTTGTATAAATGTTCAAAAAAAGCATGGGAAAAAATAACCTGAACACTATCATCTTTAAATCGATGAAGGTTTCCACAATCCATAATCATATCTGCGGCTTTTGTCGCTCGGAACTCACAATTAAGCATTCCATTAAAATGTTTATCCCCACAACCTAAATGTAGTTGCAACCCCGACTGGCTCTTTGCCAATTCACTTGCTTTTCTTTTCCAAGTTAATGAACATATCAGCTGTCGATACGTTTCAATAGCACACTTACTTAATCTTTTAGGAAACCCTATTATAAATTTTATTGTTTTTTTGATCAGTTTCATTTATTTAACACTTTTCTTATCGCTTTCTTTAAGCATATAAAAGAATCTTCAAAAAGAAAACAGGCGGTATCAAATAAATTCATCTTTTTTATTTTTAACGGAGGAGAGATAAAATCCACTAAAACAGAAGGAAGATTTCCTTTGAACGGAATCGCCTTCTTCCATGAATCTGGATAAATCGGATGAAGATTAACACTTGATTCATCCCAGTACTCCCACTTTCGTTTATACCATTTTTTGAAGTCAAATTGTTGCGAATGCCCCCAAATTGATATTTTTTCCAACACTTCCTCATCACTTAATACATAGCTTAAATGAAAGCATAATCCTGCAAGCTGATAAATTGATTTGGTTTCGATAAATCGACATCGGTTAAATTTTACATTTTTATGACAGTTAATGGCAAACTGCGGATACCCGATAATCATTTCATTATTCTTTCCAATGATCACATAATCTAGTGTTTTCCAGAACGAGTACCATGGAGTTGTATATAAATCGTAATATGGATTTTTTTCAATATCGCTTAGATTCTGTTTATAGTCCTCCTCTGAGTAAAATTCATCGGCATCCTGGATAATTAGATAATCCATCCCATCTGTTTTGGCTTGTGCCAAACACGCATTTCGCTGATCTTCTTCTGTATCCCAAAGGCCTTCAATGATCTCAATTTTATGAATGTGCTTAGACGTGTTAATAAAATCCTTAGTTACGGTATTGCGTGACATCTGTCGTGCATTCGCATTATATGTCCAAGGAGCTGAACTATATGCGATATATATTTTTTCTACAAATGGGGCACAATTATTAATAGCTAAATGTAAAAGTTTCTCGCAATTATAAGCTAATATATGGGCTGCAAATCGTTTAGCCATGATAATAACCATTCTCCAGTTGATTAAAACGTTCGATATTCTTATCCCATTTGATTGCCAACCGTTTATGATTTTCTGAAATATTGGTGTTTTTATTCTTATAGCGAGAAATCTCTCCAAAATGAAAAACATATGATTTTTTACAAACAATCAACCGCTTTCCATTTAAAAGAATACGAATACCTAAATCTAGGTCTTCGCTACCATTCTTGAATTGCTCATCAAAATAGTTAATATCTTCTAATACATTTCGATCCATAAGAAAACAATAACCGTTCACGGCAGAGACAAACGTATCTTTATAAATACGCGTTTTATCCGGCAACATCTTGCTTGCTCCTGACAACTTCCAAGTTGAAAACCGTTTTCTTAAACCAAACAGCCCCCTGTTTGTTCCCATTACCGGCATCGACAGAGCAGTATTTATATTTGTCTCCAGTGCTTGTACCAGAAACGTCAGCCACTTTTTTTTGGGGATAGTATCATCATTAATTGATCCCAAATAGTTTAAATCTGGATATTTATTAATTAGAAATTTCCAGCCAGCATTATTGGCACCGGCAAAACAACGATTTTCATCTAAGTTCAGAATTTCAATATTTATGGGCCACGTTTTGCTTTGTAAAAATTCCTTCACAGCTGGCTGACCGTCATTCACAATACAAATAACTACATCATCCGTTTTGCACGTTTTAATCAGTAGTTTTATAATTTTATTTATATTTTGAACCTGATAAACCGGAACAACCAATCCAATATTATACATTCGTCATCGATTTTGAAAATTTTAGCCAAATCTCTGGCTCTCGATAAGAATCAAATCGTTTTTCCAAAAGTGAAAATCCAGATTTCTCTATATATTTAATGACTGTTTTCCCCTCATCCTCTTTATTGGTTCCCAGCTTATATTTTGCACAATGAGCTTCCTCATTACATTCTTTTAAATCTGGAAAAGGAAGGACAAGAATTAACATACCATCTTTCTTTAAAATACGATTAAACTCATTTACTACTTTTTCAGGATTTAGGGCATGTTCTAAAGAGTGACTTGAATAAACAATATCAAATGTCCCATCTTTAAATATATCTAAGGAATGAAAATCCTGAAGGAAAACGTCATATCCTGTTTTCTTTGCTATCTCAAGTTTTTCTGTATTAAAATCAACACCTGTTAAATCTTTAAATCCCAGTTTTTTAAAATACTTAAGACCAATTCCATCTCCACAGCATATATCTAGTATTTTTTTATCTCTATCAATATCACTCATCCACTCATTAATAAATCGTTCTTGTCCGTCGATATATTTTGTTATATCCGATTCATGACTTTGCCACTTCACATTCTGTGCATATTCATAGTCCTTATAACTACTAAACAGATTTTTCTTTAATAATCTGAATTTTATATGTTTGTATGTTTCTGCTATGAATCTTACTAACCGATACTTAATTTTTTTTAGCATGTTTTACCTCGTTGATTTTTATTTTTGAACCCAATCAAAATTTACATGAACAACTCCCAAATCATAGGATCTTTTCAAGTTATACCCAATGTTATATGGATCTAGTTCTAAAATATTAAACGTATATGCTTCATGAACCTCATCCACTACTTCCTGTCTCGGTACTGCTAATGCGCAATTTATTTTATATTTACCAGCATACAAAAACATCGGGTCTATTCGACATTCAATTTCTGTAATACCTTTTTTAAATTCAAAGGTTTGCCCCTTAATCGCTCCAGAATCGAGCCAAATTAAATTTTGTACATCATCCGCAATTACCAGTTGTGTACTACATTTCACATCCTCTTGCGATTCAATCTTTAATTTAACGATCATCGGTGCTTTACTGTCGATGTATTCAGGATTAACCATATCACTATTAATAACCGAAAGCTCGATTATTTTTGCTCTTAATGTACATTTTTTATCTCGAACTCGATCATTAATCACGACATTATTTAAAGAGGCTGAACCGCCATGTAAATAATCAGAAATACTTTTATCCACATCCCCAAAAAATGAAATTTTACCGCCATCCAGAACCACACATTTGCGACATAATGCTTTAATCGCCGTCATGTTATGGCTAACAAATAACACCGTTCGTCCTTCGCTACTGACGCTTTCCATTTTTCCCAAACATTTATTCTGAAACGCAATATCGCCAACAGCAAGAACTTCATCTACGATTAATATATCTGGCTCCAAATGAGCTGCCACTGCAAAAGCCAAGCGAACATACATGCCGGATGAATATCGCTTAACGGGTGTATCTAAAAAGTTCTCAACCTCAGAAAAAGCGACTATTTCGTCAAATTTTCTTATAATTTCAGCGCGAGGCATTCCAAGAATTGCTCCATTTAGAAAAATGTTCTCGCGACCGGATAACTCAGGGTGAAAACCAGTACCTACTTCAAGTAAGCTTGAAACCTTCCCCTTAATGGATATCCTACCAGTTGTTGGGTCCGTAATGCGACTTAGTATTTTAAGTAATGTTGATTTACCAGCACCATTTCGACCGATAATCCCTATACGATCTCCCTGTTCAACATTAAAAGACACATCCTTTAATGCCCAAAATTCTTCTCGTGTTCCATCTTCAAACTTGCTTTTACCAAAATGGATTATCTTTTCACCAACGTTATGAACGGTTTGAGTAATCGCGTCCCTTAACGTATCCGCTCTTTTCTTAGTTAGATGTCGTAAGGTATAGCTCTTTCCAACATTTTCAATCTTTATAACAGTCATTTATATGAAAATTCCTCTCATTAAATATAGTCCGCAAATAAGCGCTCCGTCTTTTTAAAATACTTAATGCCTGTTATTAAAAAGAAAATAGCGATAAAAATCGAAGCCAGAAAACCTGGAATATAAATATGGTAATCACCACCAAGAAGTGCCCACCTAAATCCATCGATCACTCCGACCATGGGGTTTAATGAATATAAAAACCGCCATTGTTGTGGCACAATACTACTGCTAAATCCTACCGGAGATAAATATAGTCCAAACTGAACGATAAAGGGAACAATCTGCTGAAAATCCCGGTACTTCACATTTAAGGATGTAAGCCAAAGACCAATACCAAGTCCAGTAATAACTGCTAATGCTACAAATACAGGCAATAAAAGTATCTGCACAGGTGGTACAAATTTGAACCATACCATCAAAATAGCCAACATAAAAAATGAGATAAAAAAATCAACAAGACTGATTGCAACTGTCGACATAGGAATAATCAGGCGAGGAAAATATATTTTGGATATCATACCACTGCTACCGACAATACTTCCGCTACTGCTACTCAATATGCTGGTAAAAAATTGCCATGCCAATAATCCTGAAAAAACCATAATTGGATAAGGCACTCCACTTGAAGGTAATTTTGCAATATTTCCAAAAATAACAGTAAACACAATCATGGTTAAAAATGGGCGAATCAAACTCCACAATATTCCTAGAACCGTTTGTTTATAACGAACGATAATACTTTTCCAAGCCAAGAAATACAGTAATTCCCGATACTCCCAAAGCTCTGTCCAACTCTTTTTTAGCCCTTTGCCGGGTTCGATAATTAAATCATATTGATTTGACACTTAGAAATCCTTATTTTACTTGCTGCAATATTTCTTTTTCTCTATAGTGATCCATGGTTTTATAGGATATACCAACAACTAAACCAAGGATACTAATCATTATAGTAACATAAAAAAAGATATTTCCTATAATATTTTTATTTTTGCCAGACTTGTTCACTGCATAGTCTTTTTTACTCTTATTACCTTTTGTTTCTCCAAACATAATTGTTCCATATATTTTGATCTTAACACTTTTATACTTACTGATGATGTTTTTAAAGGTGGTCACCTTCGATACTGTTTCTTGCACAATCAATATTACCCCATCACTCTTCTTTGCAACTATTGAACTATCGGAAAATAAATTAGACGGTGGCAAATAAAACACAATTAAATCTACTTTACGCTTAAGAATATCAATAAATGCATCAAACTTTTCATGTAAGAATAAATCGATGGGATTTCCGGGAACATCTCCAGTATTAATAAAAACTAGATTGTCTATATTTGTCTTATTCACAAGCTGTGCACCAGTTGGATTTCCATTTACAAATTCACTTAGTCCATAATTGTTTGCTATTCCCATACATGTGGCAATGGAAGGTCGCCTGTAATTTGCGTCAACCAGTGCTACTTTTTTTCCACTCATAGCTTCGTTAATCGCAAAATTTATTGCCACGTTTTCTCCCCCACCCACATTGTCAACTGAACTAAAAACTATAACGCGATAATAATCGTAGCTTAACGCCATCTTAGCCGATATTTCTTTATAGGCTTCAACATACAAAGATCGTGGCATTTGTGTATTAATTAAGGGATGAACACTGGATCCCAGAGGAATATATCCTAATGCAATTGATAAATCTTTGTAATAAACTAATTCTTCATAGGCATCAAAAATATTTTCGTAATAATTAACTAACAACACCAATCCAATTGAAAGAATAAAACTAACAAAAAAAACAAGAGCCACTTTCTCTTTTCGACCAGTATGTATGGCCAACAACGGTTTATCTGCTCGATCAATAATTTTCAGATTTCCAACATTTAATTCCTCTGCCAGTCGTGCTTCATGTAACTTTTTAACTAATATATTATAATTATTTTTCTCAAAATTTAGGGTCTGCTCAATTTCATCAACGGTCATTTCATCTTCATTGGTTTGAGATTTTTGCTTACTGCTCGCCGTCATCTTTTCTGTTTTATAAATTGATAGCATGCTGTGTATACGTCTAATCGCAGCATCTTGTGCTTTAATTTGGTCTTGCAGTCTGTCATAATAACCCGAAATGAAACTGCTTTTATCCTTTGATTGATCCAGTAATTCCTGCAATATTTTCTCGTCCAGTCGTGAAAGATCATTTTTAATTTCTAGATTATACATATCTTTATCATATTCTTGTTTTTTTAATCTTCTTTTTTCAACCAAGGTTTTTAAAATTGGCGATTTTAAATACTTAATGTATTTTTCACCACCATGTTTAAAATCATATTCCAAATCCTCTTTAATTTTTTCTGCAATTTTTAAATCAATCTTTAGTTTTTCTATCTGCTTATTAGCTTGGTTGATGGCTTCATTAATTTCCTTCTCAGCAGTTGCCTCTTCTGCATTGCCGTTTTTCTTTAATTTTCGAAGCATTTTTTCATACTTTCCTATTTTTACCCGAGCATTACCCAATTGTTTTTCAATCATTTCTCTGACTCGGGTTGCCGTTCCCTGATAAATTTCTATGTTTTGTTGTAAAACCATTTTGGAATAAATGTCTGCAATCTGAAACGATAATTCAGGATTATTGGTCTTGGCTTGAACCACAATTATGTTTGCCTTGCTATAAATATTTACTAATGAGCGTATGGTAATGGGATTAACCCCTAGACTTCTATCTACTTTCTTATTCACCTCATCGACTACTTTCCGGATCGTCTCGCCCGACTGCATCATTAGTATCTGTGTTTTAAATTTTTCAGACGCCTCATCTCTGGATTCACCCACTAGGGGTGCAATTTTTTTTAGCCACGTCATTTGGTCCTCTTCAATAACCAATAATTTAGCTTCAGAAACATACACCTGTTTTTCAAGCAATAATATGAATATCGCAACAGATGTTGCCATACCAACAATTGTTACAATCATTTTAAATCTAATTAGTATTAATCGGATTAAAAGCCTAATATCAATAATTTTCAATATTATTGCCCCTGATTTCGGATTGTTTGAATAAGCTCATTTGGATAAACAAATGTATCTCTCACATTTTGCATAAGACGCAGAACATCCTCCCAACTGGCTAAGAATCCTTTCGGCACATATATAATTGTTTTTGGAGATACTTCAATATTTTCAACCGGCAACCTAAGCCGTGGGTCCAACTTTATAATATGAACATTATCTCTATCCTTAAAGTTTGTCATTACCCCTATTTCATCCGCACCTGAATCCTTTATCCCTCCGGCACGAAGCAGATAATCCATGATTGTAGATTCAGCCGTATATGGGTAAGCACCCGGAACCTGAACTTGACCCATAATATAAACATCCGTGATAATCGCCTTAACCAAAACGACGTCATCCCTCTGTAAAATAATATTTTCACTTAACCGAAAATTTTCAGGCCGTTCGAAAAGAGACACATGTATTTCTTTTCCATTCCGATTCACTATTACGTCAGATTTATCTGCTTTAGGGGTAAAACCTCTTGCTTCCTGAATAACCAAATTATAAATGGATTTTTCCGTTAAATCCTTGTCCGACAACATAAATAAACCCGGCTTATATACCTCGCCCATTATATAAACGGGTACTTCTTTTGCACCTTCTAAAGATACTTTAATTACTGGTACCGGAACTAATTCTTTATAATACTTAATAAGCAGCTGTTTTAATTCTTTAATACTTAAGTGTTCTGCCTTAATTAGACCAATTGCTGGGATATTAATAAACCCATTATTGGAAATTTTTTCATGAATTTTATCCTTATGTACCGCTTCCAATTCATTTGCCATGGATAAATTGTACACATAAATATCAAGGATATCACCGGCTCCGAGGATATAGTCATCATCTACAGCAAAGCAGCTGATTAGGATAAAACTAAATATTATTAATATCTTTTTAATGCTTATTCCCCCATCAATTTCTTGGCATTATTAAAATTATAACAAAAAACATCTTGTATTAAGAGATATTTTTTAATTATATAAGGAATGTTTCTCCTATTTAGTTAATTCTATAGTTAACACTATACTTTTTTAATTGATATAGCTTACACTATAATTATGTTAACAATTAATCTTACAGTAGAAAAAGATGTTTCCATTATTACATTTAACCAAGATGATGTTTCTGAAAATAGCTCTCCCCTCTTCGAGATTGATTTCGAAAATGGGGATCAATTTGAATCCTTTTTTAATAAACAAATTGCAAAAGGTATTCGTAATGCATTAATTGATCTAAGTAATATTAGTTATATTTATTCCTATGGAATCAGCATTTTCTTTAATTTTTATAAAGAGTTAAAATATAAAGGAGGCCATTTTAAATTACTCAATCCAAGCGTAACTCTTCAAAAACTTTTAGATTCTCTAAGAGTATCAGCTTTTATCGAAATTTATAAAGACAAAGATTCTGCATTAAAAAGTTTTAAAATATAAAATTATTTTCTCAATGAAATTATTGCTGTATACTATTACTAAACAGGAGGTGTTTTGATTATGCAAACAAAAGTTGAATACATTGGTAATATCGTTTTTATATCATTTGGTTCTAAGCTTGATAAAGGTGCTCTTGTCGGTGATGTCGAAATGGATGCTGATAATAGTGCCATACTTGAAACTTTACTTGAAAAAGAGCTTGAAAATGGAAAGGTTAACATTATTTTGGACCTCCATAACATAGCTTATATATACTCCTATGGACTAAGCATTATTTTCTATGCCTATAAAGACTTGGTAGACAAAGGCGGAATGTTAAAAATTCTCTCTCCCAGCATCAGCCTGCAAGAGATTTTTCGTTTATTAAAAATGTCTACCTTTTTTGAAATATTTTTAGACAAACAAGAAGCGATAGACAGTTTTTCTAAGAAGAAATGATTATAAAGGAGCCATTCGATGGAAATATCTCGAAAATTTGTTAACAATATTGTAATTGTTGTTCTCGGAATTGAATTATCCGAAAAGAACACTTTTGAACAAGTTGATTTAGACACTGAAAATAGCAATATTCTTGAAAAATTCGTAGATGATGAACTTAAAAGACAGCACATTTATTATATTATAGACCTTCATAATATAGAGCATATCTATTCTTACGGGATTGCAGCACTTTTTAATGCCTATAAAAAAATAAATAATTATGGTGGGAAAATAAAATTATTAAATCCCAGTTCCTCTGTAGTATCAATACTAAATACTCTAAAGGTAACGTCGCTATTCGAAGTTTTTTTTGATTTAGAGGAAGCTATTAATAGTTTTTAACTCAAATGAACATAAAAAAAATTGAACACAACAATATAACAACCTTATCTTTCGAATCACCCGAAGTAAAATCAGTTAACGATACATTCCCATTGGAAATATCAGATATGAGTGTTCTTGACGGTTATCTTGCTGAAGAATTTGCATTGGGAAATCACAGTTTAATTATTGATCTGACAAATATTAGCTATATGTGTTCCTATGGATTAAGCGTTTTTTTTAATGCTCATAGAAAATACAGCAACAATGGAGGAAAAATTGTTTTTCTTAATCCAAATCCATCCATTCTCAAACTTTTTAGTACGTTAAAAGTGATTAATATTTTTGAGATTTATGATAATAAGATGAACGCAATACGAAGCTTCACTAAATAATCTAGTCTTATTTTTTTCTAATTTCTTTCAAATATTTCACAATAATATCAATTTTCCTTTTATTCTCTACTATTTCTGACAATAATTCTTGTTTGATCCCATTGATAATTTCACTTTGTTCCGCTTTATTCAATTCTTCAATCCTTTGAGTAGAGGATTTTTTAGCAGATATATGGAGCTGGATTGCTTCCATCATTTTTTTCTTATCAATTTCCGTTTCAATCTGAAGTTTTCTATAATTATCCTTTTGTTGCTGTTTCATTAATTCAATTTCGTTTTTTAAATCACTTATTGTCGAATCTTTTTCAGAATTTTGTAAAGATTGAACCCGATCCACATATTTATTTTCAATAATTTCCATATCTTTTTTTATTTTTACAAAAAAATTGTTTATCTGTTTCTGTACTAAACTTTCAAGTTGCAATTTAGTATTTACCGATTCTCTGCTAGCGTCCAAAATTTGCTCTGTATTTTTCTGGTTCATTTCTTTCATGCTTTTCTCTATTTCGCTTATTCTATTATTGATATCTATTGTAATGGACTGTTGTTGCTCAATTACTTTTTTTTCAATATTATAACTTAAGTGTTCTAATTCTTGTCTTTGGTCTATGCTTCTCTGATTTATCTCTAACAAAGACCCATCCACTTCCATTACTTTGCTTTTTACATCTCGTGTGATGTCATTAAAACCTTGATTGTTTCTTGTCTCCATTTCTTCACGAAAGCTTTCAAATATCTGCTTTGTGATCAACCCGTCTTTTAATTTATTCTGATTTTCATCAGACTGTTTTTTTACATCTTGCCATTGTAATAATAATCGCTGATTAAATTCTACTTGTTTCTCTTCCGCCATATTAATTTTACTGTTTAGATCTACTGTAATTGTTTCCAACATACTGGATATTTTACTATCCATCTCGGAATGGATATCCTCCATAGCCTGCTTTTTTATTTCATTAACCTTTAAATTAACTGCCATTATCGTCTGATTGCTTTTATTCTCCAGATTAAGACATGTGCTTGTTTCCATTTCTTTAATACTCTGAACTGCATCATCAAGTATTCGATTATTTCTATGAATCTCTTCAAAAACAATCTCGTTTAAATTCTTTTCAGCAGATAAAAAGCGTGTATCTATTAAATTCCCTTTCTCCAGCATAAATTCATCTATTCGATTGGCAGCAATATCTTTGATTTCTCTAAATGTTTGATCAATAGCACTTAGAATCAATTCCTCTTTACCCCTTATTCTTTTTAAATCCTCTATTTTTTTCTTTTTGTACACATGGAGTTTCCTCTTCATCTGTGAACGAATTCGGCTTAGATTAAAGATTTCCTTTTCAATCTTTTTTTTATTTTTTTTGCTATTCTCAACATGTTTAAAAATATCGAAAAAAGCGCTAACAGACATAGCATCGCCTTTTTTGGTTAATATCTGCACATCCTGATTTTCAATAATAACCGAGTTTACTAAGGGATCTTTTTTTAATTCTTTTTGTTTTCTCATGTCTTATATGTTTCTTGTATTGTTTTGTTCAAAATTATGAATTTTTATTCAATTTCACGTTCATTATTATCCATCATATGCATAATACATGCAAATTTTAGATTTTTTCATGTATAATACTAACAAAGAAACGAAGGAGCTCGTGCTTTGATAATTCATAAAGAACAAGTTAACAATATTACAATTATTTCAGTTGGTTCTGTTTTACAGGAAGAACAGGTTTTTGGAAAAGTCAATTTAGACACTGCAAATAGCGATTTATTGTTTCAATCATTAACTCAAGAAATTTTAAAAGGAAATATATTTATCCTTTTAGAACTTCAATATGTATCATATATATACTCCTATGGATTGGGACTAATTATAGACCTTTACAAACAAGTTGTTTCAAAAGGGGGTATAATAAAAATATTGTCTCCCAGCATCTTTGTTCAAAACATCTTTAATACATTACGGATTAATTCATATATCCAGAGTGTAGATAACAAAGAAGTTGCAATAAAGAATTTCTTTAGTTAATGAAAGGGTATGCATGGAAATTAGTATTGAACACTTAAACTCCGTTGTTATACTCAAACCAATTGGAACAAATGAGTTATGTTTTGATAATCTGACAAGTAATCTCATTACCGCAGAAATACAAAACGAACTTGAAAAAGGCCAACTTAAATATATTTTGGATTTAAGCAATGTTCAATACATATACTCCTACGGTATTAGTATTGTTGTTGATGCTCATCAAACAATTTTAGCAAGAGGTGGTAATTTTACACTCCTAAACCCAAATAAAACGATCCTCGCCTTACTGAAAAATTTACTATCTAGTGTAAAAATCGATATTTATTTTGATAAAGACAAAGCTGTTAAAGATATATCCTGAAAATATAATATATGTTAATTCATTATGAGATAAAAAAGAATGTCGTTACGATCAAAATGGGTCAAGAGATTATTGAGGGTATCTTATGTGGAGAAATTGAACTAGATAATGAAAACAGCCATATTCTTGATAATCTGTTTAATGAACTCGTTCCAAAAGGTTATTTAAATTATTTATTAGATTTACAAAATATATCATATATATACTCCTATGGCGTCTCAATCGTTATTAATACGTACAAATTCCTAAATGAGCGTGATGGTAAAATAAAAATTCTTAATCCCAGTAGTTTTGTTAGAAATCTTTTAGACACTTTAAAAATGTTCAATGTATTTGAAGTTTTTGTTGATGAAAAACAAGCCATTAAAAGTTTCAATAAAAAATCCTTTTTCTAATCATCTATACTCATCGATTTTTTTCATTCAAATTTTTAACTAAAAATAATATATATTTAATGAAATTATAAGATTTCCCTGTCGATATATTGATGGTTTTGTATAAGTTAAACTTTTTAATGTTTTATCAATGTAGGCAGGAGGATTTTTTATGAGTGGACTTAACATACAGATTGCATCAGCTAAATCGCAACCTGAAAGTCTCCTTAGTCGAAATAAATGGCATAAAGATTCCGTTCTACCAGAAACAGCAAAAGACTATTTACTACCGAATATAGATTTAATAGTCCTTGCCTCAGAAATACGTCCTCATAGATATACGACACCTAGAGATAGCCTAAATATTAAACAAATAACACCAGCTAGTTTAATGCAATCAAATAAAACAATTAATCTATCGGATTATCAATTCAATGGTATCGAAGAATTCCAGAATGAAACTAGAATATTTCTTAATGTCCTCTTCCTATTTAAATACGGTTTAAATTATAAGGACTCTCCTTTTTACGAACTATACGAACTAATGGTTCACTTACCAGAAGATGATGAAGATGTCGTAAAAAAAGAATTAACAACCAAAAGTCGTGTTGAACGAAAAAGAGAATTCATTGATCGAGAGTTATCCAAACCGGAATACAGTTTTACAAGAGACTATCTTAAAAAATATGGAAAAGAAAAAAACACTCCGATCCCCGAAGAAATAAAAGAGAAAATAAGAAAATTTGGAGTTACTTATGTGTACTTTGTATCATGTCTAGCATCTAATCTAAACCCAAATGAAAGAAACAAAATCGATTTCCAAGCAAACTATAATGCATATATCGCAACATTGTTTGATAATGTTTTTCAAAATAATTCAACAAAGGAACAAGAAAATATTCTTCCAAACGGAGAAAGATACAAAGATACCATTCGAGAAGTTACAACTCAAATTAACTACACCCTTTATACAGCAGTCCGCGATTTAGGGAAATGTGACTCTAATGATTGTGTTTATGAAAATGTTAGTAATATTAATCAAATCTTAAGAGATATATCCACGTTCTTTTTCCCACACAAAATTTTTAATGAATCTGACCTCTTAGAATTAAAAGGGAACATGGCTCGAATTGCTCCTAAAAATTTTGAGATATCCATTAAATAGGGTCTATGATTAAATCCAATAGTGTTAATGATCTTTTTCCTCTCAAGCCTCATTCAAACAATGAAATAATACCCCACTCTGTTATAGAAACCACATCAACGTTCACCATACCGAAGGACATGGTCACAATTAGTTATAAACCACCTAAACTGATTGTTCCAAAACTATCCTCTTACTCAGAGCAAACATTACTATCAGCGAAAGAGACTCCTTTATCAGCTAAATCAACAATACTCTGTGACACTAAAATAAAATCAACTTTAATAACAACTAGCTCCCCACTAGCAACATCTAATAATTTTAATCAAAATATTGATAATTACATTATTCTTCTAGATAAACTTTATTTAAATGACCAAGAACTTAGCGAATTAGAAGAATTATGCAAACGTGTGTTTGAAAAATGGACGGATGTCCCCTCTCTAAAACAATCAAAAATCATTGATGCTCTTAGCAACAAGATAACGTCAACGTACCATTTGATTCAGTTTGTAACAAAAGTATCGCATATTTTATCAGCAATATCTGATACCCCTATCCTTAAAAGTTCTCAGGTTTGTGATATGATAATTTTTCACTTACCGCACCTAATTTCAAATTCAGAATTTTCAAATTCTGATTTTACAAATTCTGATTTTACAAATTCTGATTTTACAGACATTTTGTATTCTATCAAACACCAATCAGAAATGAATAATTTGCCTCAATTAATTCAATCATTAGCAACACTCTCAACGATGTTGTCAAACAAAGGAAAAACGATTGATACCCTACTGGGAACATCGATAAAACATATCGACAAAAGCAATGATAAAACCAATATTTATCATTCACTTGACGAAGCTATCAATGTACCAACCACGTTCTATATTAATTCTCAGAAGCCTTCCTTTAATGAAGCTGCTTCTATTATATCAACTGGATTTAAATCCCAGGTCAAAATTCTCCAACAAAACTTACATAAAATTGTAAATAATTGTAGACATCTACTTGAGGTTATTAAACCCAATAATCCAAAACCTATAATTGATAATAATCAACATTATCTGGCATTTTCATTAATATTAGACAGTTATTTTAAAAAAGTTGATCGATACTTCTATTTATCTCTGCTATTTTACGATCGGCAAACTGATCTAACAAAAAAAGCACTCGATAGTATTCGGGATAAAACAATTAAAAAATATTATTGTATTTCTTAATTTGTAATTATTTAATATACTAAATTTAATTATTAAACTTATTAATTTTCATAATGAAAGGACTATTATGTTTAAATCTAAAAGCAAATTAAAGCAAAAACCAGACTTACTGCTATCTTACTATGCTGAAATAACAAAATCGAAACATCTCCATTTTGGCATGTGGGAAAAAGACGATGATCTCGACATGAAACATCTCTTAATTGCGCAAGATAGATACTCGCAACATGTGTTATCATTCATACCGAAATCTGTAAAAAGTGTTCTAGACGTTGGAGCAGGTGTAGGTGGAAATGCACAGAAAATGCTGAATATGGGGCTATCTGTTAAAGCAGTCTCTCCAGATTCAATTCTTAAAACTGAATTCGAAAAAAACACGAATCATAAAATACCGTATATTCTAACTAAATTTGAAACACTCGATATTGACGAAAATTTTGATATGGTACTAATGTCTGAAAGTGTTCAATACATAAATGTTATCGGCGGTTTCAAAAAAGCAAGAGAAGTCCTAAACAAAGGGGGCTATCTGCTAACAATCGACTATTATCATGAAGAAGGAATAGATGATAGAGGAATTATGCTGGCTGGCCATCCCCATAATTATTATCTGTCTGAAGCAAAAAAACATGGATTTACATTAGTTAAATCCGACGATATTACAAATAGTGTTGCACCAAGCTTCGACTTTATGTCAGATATGTACAGAACCTATCTTATTCCCAGTCTAAAAGTGATTGTCAAAGCGTTGGATGTTCATTTACCTTTTGCCTACAAAATAGCTCGTCTCCTCTTCAGAAAAAGATTAAAAAAAGATATCGAGAAAAATCTGATAACCGGTGAAGATTTTAAAAAATACAGAAAGTATATGTTGTATTTGTTTCAGTTAGACAAATAATCTAAATTTATTATGACAGTATCTCTATGCCCTTGCCTAAGCAATAAAACATATCAAACGTGTTGTAAACCATTCCATGATGGAGTTGCTTTTCCAAAAACGGCTATAGAACTCATGCGATCACGGTATTCGGCATATGTTCTGCAACTTACAGATTATTTAGTTTTAAGCACTCACCCAGATAAACAAAACAGAGGTTTGAAAGAAAGTATCCTTCAGTCAATGAAAGACACCCAATGGATCAACCTGAAAATTCTTAAATCCAGCCTTGGATTGGAAATAGATAAAATAGGGAAAGTCGAATTCCAGGCAGATTACATAAATAGTAATAATCACGAAACTCTTCATGAAATATCTCGATTCAAACGCCACAAAAGCAATTGGGTTTACTACGACGGCATTATCATGAATAATCCGTAATAGAAGCCAAACTCGTTAATATTAGAATTAATCTATGCAATTATAGTATATCTAATCCGATATATTAATCGAGATGGAATATAAAATAATAGCAAGTAGTTTAATAACTACTTATTATTCACGAGCAAGTATTGGAGATGTTTATGAGTTGCCAATAAATTGAAGTAGTGGCAGTCATATTTCAATGGAATTACCAAATGGACAGCATGGAATCGTTCATGCTAGAGACCTTAATAATCCAGTAGAAACTTACAAACAGAGCACTATCATAAAAGTTAAGGGCAGTTTATATTAGATTTGCGTAGTATGGCGGAGAGACAGGGATTCGAACCCTGGGTACATTTCTGTACACACGCTTTCCAAGCGTGCGCCTTAAGCCACTCGACCATCTCTCCGTTCATTTAAATATCAACGTGTATTATAGCAATGAAGCATAGTTCTGACTATATCGATGCAAGATTGTATTGCCTATTGAATAACCACAAGCTGTAAATGTTTTTTAACTACAGTTTGCCATCTACTTTCTGAAGACTTTTTTAATCGATCTCGATTCAGAGTATTTGTGATACTTTTATTAAAGGTTACACCCAGTTCAGTATCAGGAGCAAGTCTTAAATCGCTGTCCTTTTCTTCCCCAGTCTTAAACCTCTCAATCCATGTTTTCACATCTTCCTCTGTATCAAGATGGGAATTTTTCTTAATATGATCACAAATTAAGTCATTCTCAGCAATAAATACTAAATAAGGTGCTTTTCTAAAACTAACACCTTGGTCATGGGTTTCATCAGCCACCAGATATTCATCCTTTCTTGATCCAGATTGTATTTCAAAAACAACTTCATCCACGTCCGGTGATATTTCTTCTCGAATATACTCTTCTATTTTACCCTTACTGGGTTTGGCAGGAGGTACCAATCCGCGTAAATGCATGGGAATAACTTTAAAATAGACCAAACTTGCTTTATCCCCTGAATTAATTCTCTCTGTTAACTCTTCCTGACTAATGGGAATTAGAACACTATGATCTCCTTTAGAAATACGCTCAAAATAACCTCTTGTTAAAAGCAATTCACTTATCTGATCATCATCTGAAAGAATGTTCTCAGGACGTGTACCAATCTGATATTTTTCTCTAAATGCAGGATTATCCAAATACAATTCCGCTATTTCAAATAACTCGTCCTCGTTTAAAATTTTTAATACTTTTCCATTATTGAGTGTTTTAAAAAATCGATCTTTTTCTTGGTTGAGAATAGAGCGGATAATCAACGCATTTAATCCGTCTAGAATCTCTTTTCCAATCGCTTGGGTATCAATATCAAACAAGGTCAGGGTTCCATTCGCGTCCAATTGTCCTTCAATTTTTTCTCCAAGTACTTCAAAAAATATATGAATGGTACCGTTTGTCTTGCCTACCGATACTTGTTTAATATATTCATTTAAGTTTTTGCTGATCGGTAAATCAGCAATATCCTCTAGAGAAAATTCTAAATTAGCAACTGTCCCGCTGACTCTAGAAAATA
>Ga0154585_1049_pt2 | contig 20481 bp, 19 predicted proteins | sample RifGroF2_FD_116014 | JGI IMG/M metagenome (GOLD analysis project Ga0154585, IMG submission 116014) | Candidatus Margulisbacteria bacterium GWF2_35_9 | reverse complement strand
TTCATCCAATAGATACTTAGCGTCCATCAACCCTTTGAGCGACCAATAGTTGTCCCAATAATAATGTTCGTTCGCTCCAAAGTGTTCTGCACTTAGGCCGATGGGCATCAGACCTTTATGTGGGACTTTTTTGTATGCTGCTTTTTGTAGCATGCGGATGATCCAGTTCGCTCCAGATTGAATAGATGGTAATACCTTTCGAATCGTTTCTGTATCTTTTGTAATTCGATAGTATTCTGCAACCGTCCATATCGCCTGTCCATTGCTATCCCATTCACCTGTTTGAGAAAGGAAATATCCGCTGATTTTTTGTCTAGATGGATACGTGAGAATAATCTCTTTGGCCTCTTCCTCATAACCGCATTTAATCAGAGCATTTAATAAATAGGCAGCATCTCTAAACCAGAAATGATGGTAGTTAAATGGCCCGGGAGTGATGCTCTTGCCGTCAAAAAACAAAAGCAGGTAACTCATATTTGTCTTAAATGCTTTCTCTAATTTCTTATCTGGAATACTAATTCTAATTCCTTCCTGAAGTTTGTTTTTCCAAATACTTAACATTAACTGCTTGTGTTTTTCATGGGTACCTTCCCAGTAGAAATGTTTTCTAATTACGATATGTTTATCCATTGGGATTCTGAATTCAAGATTTTTCTGTTCATCTGGATTTAAATACATTTTATATCCAGCACATGCGTTACAAAGTCCTGCGTCACAAGAACTGCTATGCTTGGATTGATAGGCATCTTTTCTTATGAAAATGCTTGCATCTCCATTTTTCAGGTTGGAACAGATGACTTGATGAGGTGTTTCCATCAAAACGGCTCCTAGTTCTCCATTTACATAAAAAGCATTTTGTCGATAAGAAATTTTATGAATTAAGCTGATCCCTTCGGGATTATAGGGTCGTATTGATAAATGAACCGTTATTTCATCACCTTGGTCTCCGTGGTTAGTGACGTTTACGTTATGGAACAGTGTATCGCGATCATATATTTTCTCTGCAAAGGAGGTAATTAGTATAACAAAATTGGCAACTTCAAAGGTAGTTTCTATGAACGGTACACTATGAAGGACTCTTTGTTTGACGGATTTTAGTTTTGATGGAGCATATAATTCTCCATGATAAACAACAAAAACATCGACAGACCAACTATTAATTCTGGGAGTCAGAAGACCTCGGGTATCAATAATGGCTTCTTTTTCATTATATAAATTTCCAAGTGCCGTCCAGTTTCTGTGACTGACATTAATCGAAGGGACTTGAAATCCTCTTGGAATAAAACTTAAACTCTTGCTGTCGTATTGTTTTTCAACCCAATATGGCCATACCCATTTTGAGTGAGAATCAAACACAATTCGGTTATAAATACCTCGCATTAGATTTAATACATTGAGAGAAACTAGGTCTTTGGGTAAGCCCACCTTGTTTTGCCTTCCTGCAACGCTCATTGGTTTTATATAGGCTAAAGCAGTTTGAGGAACCCCAAAACGATTCGCTATGAAGTTGATCGCTTTTGTTTTGATATATTTAATCATAATTTAAGGGTTTCATTTACGAGAGTATCAATACGAAAGGGTTTAAGTTTAAAAACGCTTATCCCAGATTTTATAGCCCAAGTCACTTTTTCCTTGTCGGTTGTGCTACTAATTCCAATAATTTTAACAGTAGGTAGAATATTTCGAATCTCTTGAATGACTAATGAACCACTTACATTGGGTAAATTGATGTCGATTAAAATAACATCTGGTATTATCTTTCGGATCTGGTCGATGGCTTCTTGCCCGGATGATGCAGTAAAAACCGTTTGCTGTTTCTGATAAAAGTATTTTGTCAGTTGGTCTCGAACAAACTGACAATGATCAATGATTAAAATGTTTGCCATTTTATCCCCCAAAATATTAATACTATAATATAAAACTATTCACTATTTAGCAATGAATTTGCAGAGTTAGAATTAACTAATTTATGCTTTGTTTTTCGAGGAAAGTAGATTTTGTAAATATTCGATGGCAAAGGCAAGGAATGCTCCCAGTAATGAGCTTGCAATAAACCCGACTACTACCATGTTTTTCCGACTGGGCTTGCTTCTTTGAGTTGGTTTTTCAGCCTTATCCAATACAATAACCAATGGTTTTTGAGATGTTATTCCTAGCTTTTCGTTTATATTATCCAGATTTTCAACAGCATAGTTAGCAATATTTGCTGCTAATTCAGGATTATAGTCCTCATAAGCGAGGGTAATAAAGTTTGACTTATCTTTTTGAACGGATAGTCTGGCGCTTACAATTCCTATGAGGCTTTCCATTGTATCTAACCCGATTTCAGCGGACTCGTTAGTGTTTTTCCCGGCATAATATTTTCCTAGTTGAAATTTTGTAATAATATCTTTAGCCATTCTTCTGCTGCTAAGAACATTGGTGACTATTTCAAGGGAGGTGTTTCCTCCTCCTCCGAGAAGACTACCGAAGCCAAGACTATTAATGGTAGACATATACGATGGGGCGGAAGAGCTTTCGGGAATAAAAAATCGTGTACTGGCTTTAAATTCAGCTTTAATGGTTAAAGAATATAATGCTGTTAGAATAGTCACTGAAACAATGATGAAAATAATGAGTTTAATGTGTTTAAATAAGGTTTGGATTAAAGCTAGGATATCAATTTCATCGTCTTCATAGGAATTACTGCTTATTAATTCTTTGTTTAGTGTATTATTCGCCATGTCTGTTAAATCCCTTATATTTTCTTGTTTAGTATGGATTTGATGATACGAAAATAGTTCTTAAATGTCAATTACATATGGTAGTATTGAATGAGATGAAACTAGTTGTTCTTGTAAATAATTGGGTGAATAAAAGCAAGTGTTTGGCAGAACACGGGTTTTCACTTCATATAGAGATTGATGATAACCGTTACCTCTTTGATGTTGGCCAAAGTGATATTTTATTAAAAAATGCTCAAATACTCGATTTGGATTTATCTTCAATCGATTCTATTTTTATTAGCCATAGCCATTATGATCATACCGGTGGGCTCTTGGATGTTTTAAAACACCAACATAAGGACACAAATGTTTTTGTCGGACAGAATTTTTTTAAAGAGAAATACAAAAAAGTGAAATCTGAGTTTTTTTATATTGGACTTCCCTATAAAAAGGAAGATTATGAGAAAGAGGGAGCCATATTTCATCAGGTTGGGAGTAAGCTATCCATAAATGATAATATTGTGATTTACTCAAATTTTAAAAAGTTAACGACAGATAGTTTTGTTGTTAAAAATATGGATGGATTTGAACAGGATTTATTTCAAGACGAGTTGGCAGTTTGCATAAAAGAGAAAAACGAAATGGTTATTGTCAGCGGTTGTTCCCATTGCGGAATAGTTCAGATGGTTAAAACGATTATTGATGAGGAACAGAAGGATGCAGCGCCCTTTAAAACGATTACAGTAATGGGCGGATTTCATCTGGAAAAAGCTACAGATAATGAAATGCAAGAAGTTGCAAGACAGTTAAAAAATATTGGTATAAAATGTGTGGGTATTGCTCATTGTAGTGGGCAAAGTTTCCTTCCTTTTGTAAAAGAGCAGGGTTTGTCGTATTATATGTGTAATGTCGGTAATAAATTTACTTTTTTAAAATAAAAAAAGTATGGAGGAGGGTGTGATGAAAACTATCAACTTAGAAGGAATAAAAAAGATAAAAACAGGAAAAGTCCGAGAACTTTTTGATGTGGGGGATAACCTTTTATTAGTTGCAACGGATCGTATCTCTGCATTTGATTATGTGCTTCCTCAAACCATTCCAGATAAAGGGGCTGTATTAAACTCTATTTCTGCATTTTGGTTTAATCTGCTAAAAGATGTCATTCCAAATCATATGATCTCTATCAATGTGAATGACTATCCAGAAGAATTGAAACAATACAAAGATATTCTTGAAAAACGTTCTATGCTTGTAAAAAAGACAGACGTTGTGAAATTGGAGTGTATTGTTCGGGGATACATTTCAGGGTCTGGTTGGAAAGAATATCAGAAAAGCGGTACGGTATGTGGTATCAGTTTACCTAAGGGACTAAAACGGGAACAGAAACTACCTGAACCCATTTTTACGCCATCGACAAAAGCAGATGACGGAGAACATGATGAGAATATTAATGCTAGTACTGCAGAAAGTATTGTTGGTAAGGAAGTGTTTGATATTGTTCGAAGTAAAAGTCTTGAGTTGTATAAAAAAGCCAGTGAGTATGCCTTTAAAAAAGGTATTATAATTGCCGACACAAAATTTGAATTTGGGATGTTAGACGGAAAGATAATTTTGATTGATGAGGCATTAACACCTGATTCATCCCGATTTTGGCCAGCAGATGTATATGAAGTAGGGCAGGTCCAAAATAGTTTTGATAAACAGTTTGTAAGAAACTATTTGCTTGATCTTGAGTGGGATATGGAGCCACCGGTTCCAGATTTACCAGAAATGATTGTCAGTAGGACGAGTGATAAATATAAAGAAGCCTATTTTATGTTGACTGGAAAGTCTATATAAAAATATTTAAGCGTCGGGGTGTAGCGCAGTCCGGTTAGCGTACTTCGTTCGGGACGAAGGGGTCGGAGGTTCGAATCCTCTCACCCCGACCACGTGATGAGTTAGAAATTGAACGTTTTTGAGGGGTAAAAACGTTTACCCCTCAACGTTCGGCATCATTAGCAGATGCCTCACTGCTCCCCTAGTTACAGGAGAACATTATTCTTTCCAATTACATCTCAATGTTTTAAGTTTAGGGTGGGAATTTTATGTTTTCGAATCGATATATTTTATAGTAGTATGTTAGAATGCAAAAAACAATGAGATATCAAAAAAAAATATTCTATTTGTTATTCCTTTTCCTTTTAGGGCTAACTCATTTATCCTTTTCAGCGATTAAAATACACGAAACGGGATTAACATATGCCACGATTCAAGATGCGTTGGATTCAGCTAGCGAAGGTCAACATATTTACCTTTCTCCTGGAACTTACAATGGGGCTGGTAACCGAGGAATTATCTGGCCGAATACCAACGACTTAACTTTAATGGCAAATCCTGATGAAGGAGGCAATAGCCAGAATGTAGTGTTGGACGCAGAAAAAAATACTCGGCATATTACTATTAGGGACTCAGTCGCAATAGGTTTAATTGATATGAAATTGATAAATGGAACCGCTAATTATGGTGGAGTTATCAATGTTTCAACCATGAACGTGGAAATAGATATCTCAAAATGTTTTTTCTATCGGAATGAAGCCAGATATGGAGGAGTTATTGCGGCTTTAGGAGACACCTATATTAAAGTGGCTGGAAGTTTATTTTATGATAATAAGACAAAAGATGCTCATCCCACATCAGGGCCCTCATCCTATGGTTATTACATAGGCTATCCAGGGAAAGGTGGTGTTTTTTTCCAGGGGAACTATCAAATTAGTGAAAGTACTTTTAGGCAGAATACGTCACTTGGAGTGCAAACAGGTGGAAAAACTATGCAATACATAGGATTAATCACTATACCTGTTTACTCTGGAGGGTATGGTGGCGTCTTCTATAATAGCCATGCAACTATAAATCAGTCGTTTTTTTTGGGGAATGAAGCTTTTTTGGGTGGGATATTTTCTTCTTCAGAGGTTTCCTTGTTTAAATCAGAACTAAAAAACAACAAAGCTACTGAATCTCCTGCTTTTGGCCCATATAATTGGCACTATGGTGGTTCTGGGAGTATTGCATATAGTGGAACTATTAACTTTATTGATTGCATTGTTTCTGATAATCCAGCTTTTTTTACGGATGGAGAGTTTTCCGGAGGAGCATTTTATTCTTATAACAACTCACCAATATTAACGATATCCTCAATAGTAGCTATTGTGTCTGGAAACACGCTTGTTCTCAATCCCACAATTTCTGACCCGGATGGCGATATTCTCAATATTACCTACAGTGGTTGGATGACCAGCAATGTTCGTCAAACTTCGCCAGCTGATATAGGAACACATGATGTTTTGATCACGGTGGATGATGGACGAGGGGGCGTTGTAACGAGGAGTATTCATGTTGTTGTAATGTCTAATAACGATGTTATTCCCATAAATATTGGTTGGAATTTATTTCCAGTGAGAAAAGGTGGAAATAGGGTGAGGCAGATTATTTCCTCTATTAACGTACAAAATGCGAGTAGTAATAATATAAAGAGTGTTTATTACTTTGATAATGAATCAAAAATCTGGTTTTCATTTAATGGTGATACAAATACAGGAGATGATCCAGTTGTTTTAGGTGGCGAATCTATTTTTATAAATTGTAACTCTGCCAGTTTATATAACATTCGTGAAGATATATCTACAATGAATATGTATCGGTTTACTCCAGGTTGGAATACCTTTTCAGCATATCGTGGACTGACCTATAACGTGGAAGAATTATCATCTGAGATTAATGGTTCCGGTGGGCAACTAAATCGTGTCTATATGTTGGAGAATGGGGCTTGGAAATATTATAATGCGGAGAATAATACTGGAGATAAATTTGATCTTGATTGGAAAAAAGGTTATTTTATGAACTTTGGGAATCAATTCAACTGGATACCTAAAAAATAAAGAAGGTTATCATTTATGTATTTTTTAGAATTGCCTTCTTGATTAACCGAACGCGTACCATTTATACTACGTTTTATGATTCAGCAAATATCACCCCACGACTTTAGTAATCAGTATGTTCCGAATAGGCATATTGAAGACGGGGATTATGTCATTTATTACAAAGAGAATTCAATACTTCTAAAAGCTAATGGAGATGACTTTGCGCTATCGCAAAAAAAAGATCTTGGGGAGTTTTTAAATCAAACAGCGTCTGTATTTTTATTTGCTCTGAATAACATCCCCTGTTTTCTAATATTGGATCAATTAGTATTAGACGAATCTCAATTTATTTATAAAGATCTCAGTTTTTTTAGGACAGCTCGGCAGCGGGAAATTGCGTGGATCAGTATTCTTGGATTCCAACTAAAGAATTGGTATGCCCAAAATCAATTTTGTGGAAAATGTGGGACAAGAACACAGCAGAAATCCGATGAACGGGCATTGATATGCCCGAATTGCAATACGATTGTTTTCCCGAAAATATCACCGGCTATTATTGTGGCAATCATTAGTAATAATAAACTGTTACTTGCGCGTAATGCGAGTTTCCCTGCTAGTTGGTATTCTCTCATCGCTGGATATGCGGATGTTGGGGAATCTCTTGAAGAAACGGTCATTCGTGAAGTTAAGGAAGAGGTGGGGTTGGATGTGAAAAATATTCGGTATTATAGAAGCCAGCCTTGGCCTATTTCATCTTCGATGATGATCGGGTTTATTGCAGAAGCAGATGAGAATCAGCCGATAGTTATTGATAATAAAGAAATTACCCATGCTGAGTGGTTCGAGCGGGGGCATCTACCGGCACATCCACCAAAGATTAGTATCTCTGGCGAGATGATCGAAAAGTTTGAAAAAGGCGAGTTGTAAGGGTTAAGTTATTTAATTCTCTGTTTCTTGGATTTATGTTTTCTTTCTTTCCCGTGCTTGTTTAAAATGTTGATAAAATCCATATCCTGTAAAAAAAATTCCAATTGTTTTTAATAAATAGTTTCATAATTATCGCTCCTGTTATTTTTAAATTATTTTTTATTCAGTTTATTTGCAATTTGAGTCGTTTTTTCGTCTGCACATAATCCTAAACTAATGCTCCACAATCTATCTTGTGATTCCTGATTCAAAATGTTCATATCTTCTTTTATGTCAACAAACCTATTTTTCTTCCATGTGATAAATTTCCCGGATTTTTTAAGGCTGTCATCTTGATTTTCGGTAAATAAGGGAGCCATTATCTCTCCGCATTTTTCTATTGAGATAAATGTTCCAAAAAACTTCATAATAGTTGCCATTATTCTCATGTAAGCTGGGATAATATTAAGCTGATTACTCCAAACGGTCTGTTGAATTTGAAACCCCACAAAAGACAAGCTTGAGCTCTTCTTGCTTCTATACAACTTATGCAGTTTAAGAAGAAACATTCTTTTTGCGGCCATGGCCTGATGGATGCCAGCATCGAAACTCCACTTTTTTTTCATTTGCATATCATCCCAGAATATTTCCCCTCCTTCTGTGACATTAAAAATTACCCTTCCTCCACTTTCTGACTTTTCTAATAAGTTCAGTAAGTTTAAGGTCAACATAAATTGAGATAAGTAATTGACTTGAAAATGTGAGTCCATTCCGTCTTCAGTTTCTACTCGTTTGGCAGCATATCCCAAGCCAGCATTTATAAAGATACCATCCAAAAAGCTATGTTCGCTTTGGATTTTGTTTATTGCATTTCTAACAGCACTCAGTTTTGTAAGGTCGCATAAGATGATCGAAATTTTGTTGTTTAGAGTGGTATTGTTAAGCTCTTTAATGACAGCCTCGCCAAGATCTTTCGATCTACAAAGGATAATGACCTCATGGGCTTGATTGTTAATTGTCGCTAATACTTTCGCAACTCCTTTTCCCATTCCATTGGTGCCACCAGTTATTAATATTTTCATATTATTTTCTCCTTTTAAATAACGAGTTATTATTATTATATAAAGTTTCCCCCTATAAATAAATTGTTTTCGTATCTAAGTGAAGATTATATCTGTAAGAGTGCGGAAAATTCTTAGGAAAAGGGCGGATAGGCTAAGACTTTAAGTGTATTGTTAACTTAAAGCCATTACTTCAATTCATCTTCCGCTTTTTTATTATCAGTATGTATCCGAATAACCGCATCGATTTTTTGTTGATCTAGAAGAAGTTTAAACTTTTTTGTTTCTTCAAGAAAAAGAAATAACTCGGTTGGGGTGAATACTGAGTAGTTTTTGTATTTCATGCTCTTTGGCTTAAACATAAACACTTGCTTTTCTTTTTCAAAGGATTGGATGCGTGTGGTCATGATCGGAACGATATCGCCGGAAACACTAAACACTTCGTCGGCAGGAAACCATGTATCATTGTTTCTAAACCTAGCATCAATAAAATACTCTCCAATTTCCTTGTCGACTAATGCTTTTTTTTGAGTGGCTTGATTGCTCCAAGAGATATATTTATCGATATCTTTTATTAACTGCTCCCGGTTCTCTTTTGAAAACGTGTAACAGACAAAGCCTTTTTTTTCTTCAACATATATGTTGATGGCATTGTTAGTTGACTCAATAGTCATCCATGCTTTTATCGGAACATAGGGTTCGTTATTGAAATTTAGTATTTTCAACATATCGCTATCGAAACTGATAAAACTGAGTCCTTCTAAGGTGAAGTTAAGTGGTTTTAGTGCGTCGCTGTTAAAGCTGGGAAGGCGTGGATTGCTACTGTAGATTCTGAGATTTAGATCGGTATATTTTAATTCTGTGCAAGTAATAGTTGTGACGGTTAACACGGTTAGGAATAAACATAGTTTAAGTATTCGTATCATGAAAGCACTCCCCTCTGACTGCTATACTGGTTTTATAGTAAGTATATGCTTCCTATTTGTCAAACCTTTGGCAGTTTATGTGCGTGCTGTTTTTATGGTGCTTTCTTAATAATTGCCGATTAAAACCGGATGTCAAGCTACACTAGAGGTTTTAGCTTAACAACATCGTCTGCATGCTCTTTCAAATCTTCGGAACAATCTGGCTTCAGTATATTAATAAATACTTTTACACCTTCTCTTCGGGCAAATTTCATAGCCGGGATAAAGTCGGTATCACCAGTTACTAAGATAATGGTATCCACATTTCGTTTTGTCGATAAACTCGCAATATCAAGACCGATTTTCATATCGATACGTTTTTGTTTAAAATCGGCTTGAATATCGTGTGGCTTTATTTCTCGTTTGCTATGAATGAGATTTGCCAGCGCGTTGCTTGTTAGTTTCCATCCGTTTAAGTGGAGTAATCCTTTTCTAAATGCAATGCTCGGTTTAATTTTGAGTTCATTTAGAAACGCCATATTTTCCTCGTATTGAGGTGTGCTATTGTATTCGATCACTTGCTTAGTGATTGGGTGTTCATCAGCTTTATCATAGGGTAAACAATCATAATAGAATATTCGAAATAATTCTTTATTTGCTGAGAAGCAATGTTTCATTAATTTATTGCAATGTTCAATCACATTATCTGCTTTTGGGTTCGCTTTATATTTTTGCCTAAAGCATACTTTATAATAACCTCCGTCAACGAGTATTGCTACTTTATCCATGTGTTTTTGTCCTTTCGATATATTGACTATCATTATTATTTATAGCCTTTATATAATATATATCTTAATTGATATATTCATTAAAGTAAATTGAAAAGGGAGGCCTTACAAAGTGTCCTGCTAGGGAAACACTTTGTAAGGTTGGTTAAGAAAAAGTTAACGCTAAACTTTAATAATATGTCGTCATTGTTTATTAGAAATCCTGTTCAAAAAAAATAAAGAATTTAATTATTTTGCATTTATATTGCCAAAACAATAGGGGATTTCGTGTAAAATAATTTGATTTGTTAATGAAGACGACCTGTCTTATAATATTAATTTATAAATATTTAGGGCAAAGATGAGTGTTTATGCAAACTGTATGTCGTTCAATTATTTAATGAAATTAGTTAATAATTGAAATAACTGCTTCGGTAGTACGATATATTATTATGAGTAAGTTAAATATGAAGGAATTAAATCGTATTGGTAATATTACTATTTGAGAGGTAGAATATGGCAATGAATTATAATTTAGCATATTTCACAGATACATATTATCCCCAACTAAATGGATTGGTTACATCCATAGATTCTTTTAAAGAACATTTAGAGCGACGAGGAAATAAAGTATGTATATGTGCTCCAAAGGATAATGATTTAGACCGAGAGGATAAAGATGTATTCAGATTCCGGTCAGTCCCATATCCCTTTTATAAAGAGTTTAAAGTCAGTTGGCCGTATACGAGAAAACTAAAACAGTTTTTTGAATTTAATACGGATATCTATCATTTACAGACACCTTTTTCTTTAGGCTTGCTTGGTATGTTCTTGGCAAAAAAACAAAAAGCCCCTGTAATAATGACGTATCATTCACTATGGACAGAATATGTCCATTATTTCCCTCTGCCGAAGAAAACGATGCAAGCCTTTGCAATAAGGCTAAGTCAACAATTTTGTAATCAATTGGATCTTGTAATCGTTCCAAGTGATGCAATGAAAAAGGAAGTTGAGTCTTATGGTCTTGATACGAAGATTGTCACGATCCCAACGGGCTTTTCATTTGAACATGTGAATCAAGATATCGATATGGATATCAGAACAATATACAATATTCCTAAAGATCATAAAATACTTGTATTCGTTGGTAGAATTGGAAATGAAAAGAATATACATCTTTTGATTGATTCATTTAAGGAAGTATTTAATGCCGACCGGAAAGTCCATTTACTTGTCATTGGACAGGGCCCGGAGCTAGAAAGCTGTATTAATCAGGCAAAAAGTTATAATCTTGAAAATCATATAACGTTTACAGGGCGTAAATGTTATGACGAAGTAATTGCAATGTTAAAAAAATCCGATATATTTGTTTTCCCAAGCGTATCGGAGACACAAGGCATGGTATCGTTAGAGGCATTAGCCTGTGGCCTTCCAGTAGTTGCTGTAAACAGAATGGGGACAATCGATTATTTGTCAGATGGAAAGGGTGGCCTTTTGACAGAGCCAACCGTTTCAGATTTTTCAAAGGGTATCATTACTACATTGCATTCTAAAGATGTTTCACAAATGAAACGTGAGGCACTTGAGAAAGCAAGTTTATATACTATGGAAAAAATGACGGATCGATTATTAGAAACTTATGACAATGTCTATTCGGAACATAAACACAAAAAGAATAAAACGTTAAAACCCCAATATGTTAAATTATAGATTTGCGCTGAATGTAGCGTTTACATTCATTATAGGTTCAATTTCAGTATATTTATTATTTCACCATGAATACGTGTTAAACGCTATTTTAGCTGTTTCGTATTTATTGCATTGGAGAAAAGGGATATTTGTTTACTTCGATCACGAGCATGAAAAAAAATTAAAATTTCTGTATTTGCTATATTTTGTAATAATGCTTTGTGTCATTATCGGGTCTGTGTATTTTACAAATATGCTTGTTTTTTTTACTAGCTTTTCTGTTGCTTTTTTATGTGCATTACCCGCTCTGTTTATCATAAAAAGCAAGATGGGGTCAGAATATAAAAAGCGAAAAATAGCATTGGATATTGTCGCATTCACAGGGTTTTTAATCAGTGCAATTGGTTGTGCTTTAGGGCTTTTAGATGCATCTTTAATTATTCTACTAAATATTATCGGCCATGCGTTTGGCATCCTCTATATTATAAAGGTAAAATTATATAGCTAGCTTAGGACGAATACGCTTTTTCGATATTTTTAATATAATTGGTTTCTTTAATTACAACAGTTCGAGCAAGTTTGTCATGAAGTGTTTGGTAATTCGGATTGAATAGTGCTAATACATATCCAAATCCTAACGTGAGCATTCCACTTGCAAATTTACCGGGAAATTCTCTAATTAACATGGGGATGATGCTCGCTTGTTTTCCTGTGGTAGTGTCCATGACGCGTAAATGAAGAATATACTTTCCGGGATTAAGTCCTTGTCTGAAAAATAAATACAGAATGCTATAGAAAACAAACACAATCAGTCCTTTTATTATTGGAGATTTCTCGAAGAATATAAGAGATTCAAGAAATGAAAAAGCAAACATTGATGTTATAATTTCTGCAAGCAACCGATCCAGAATACTCGCCTTAACGCCTAGTCCCGGATTTGCGATATAGGAATTACATTTACTACAAAAAGTATCTGTTTCCATATTATCGTTATTACATGTAGAGCATTTCATAAGAATTAATGTACCATCAATACATAAATTATAAAAGATTAAGGTGATAATGCATCTGTTGATGTTATAATAGATATTAATGTTGAGATTAATTTTTAAAGTTATAAAAGTTATTCAATCGAATGATTCCCCAAAAAGACTGGCATGGGGATTCGCATATGGCGGATTACTCGGCTTGGTGCCTGGTTTTACAATTTATCATATCGTTTTGTTTATCGGTGTATATTTATTTAGTGTGAATATTGGGATGACGCTGTTGTCCTATGCTTTTTTTAAGGTAGTGACGGTTTTTATTTCAAGATATACTCATATCATCGGATATAAACTATTAGTTGATTATGTCGGATTGAAAGCCTTTTGGACGTCTCTTTATAATGTTCCGATCATCCCTTGGACAAAGTTTAACAATACCGTAGTTTTGGGCGGTATCATTCTCTCGTTTTGTTTGTTTATACCCAATTATTTTATAATGATGCAATTAATTAAGCTTTATCGAAAAAATATGCGGGATAAGTTAAAAGAAAAAATTGATAAATTTAAAGTTGTTAAGATTCTCAAGGGTTCTAAATTAGTAAAACTTTATGGGTCATATGCTAAGGTTAGGGACACAATTAAATTTAGGAAATAATATGAAAATATTTAATAAAAAAATCTTGGTACTATTTATTATTGTTGCGATTATCGCTGTTATATTTCGTCTATTTCTCTTGGATTGGATAATAGAAACTGGTTTTGAAATTGCTTCAGGAAAGATTCTTAAAACAAAAGTGTCGATAGATGGTCTTCATCTTGGGTTAACAGACGGACGCTTAACATTTAATCGATTAATGGTTTTAGACAAAAAAAACAAAAGCCGAAGTCTCGTATCTCTCGGTGAGACTGAAACCAAAATAAATCTTAAGGCCTTGCTCAGATCCCAATTAGATATTGAACTGATCAAAATAAGTGGAGTGGAGGTTGGCGGAGAGTTTATTTATAAAGATAATCAAGAAGCGAATGAAGAGGCCATGAAGAAGAATAAAAAGCCGAGTCAATTAGCCTCTTATTATGAAATGGATAAAATATCAGATCGATTAAATATAGCTGAAATTACAAATTTAGACTCGTTAGCAACATTTAAGCGTATTTCGGAAGCCTCTACGAATATTGACAGGGTATCGGCAGAATTATTGCGTGGAATGGGAAATTCTGATTTAGATGATCGTGTGAATCAATTATCAAAAGATTGGAGTTTGTTACAAAAGAATCAACCTAAATCAGTTACAGATTACGCTGACTATCTAAAGCAATTAGATGAGGTAAAAAAACAACTTGATTTGGTAAATGATAAAATAAATGAACGAAAGAATCTTGTTCAAAATTCATATGATAAAGGAACGCAGGAGATAATCGCTATAAAAAAACAGAGTGATACCGATATAAAAACGATTAACAATAAGATCGATTTAATTTCGAGCAAGCAAAACAATTTTGTCAGTGAAATTATCGGTGATCGCTATATGGCTTACATTGATAAAGCAAAATTTGTTTTTGATATCATTAAGAAATTGAAAAACAAAAAATCAGATAAACCATCTTGGAAGGAAAAAATATTTTTTAAAGGGACGGATATTCCCTTTCAAATACGAGATCAGAAACCAAAGGTACTTATCGAAAAAATCTTGCTCAGCGGGTGGTGGGGTAAGAAAGACAGTTCAAATGAATTTTTAGCTGTAATAAGTGAGTTAACGTCGGATCAACGCGTTAGAAATAAAACGACGAAACTAAGAATTAAGTCCAAGGAGTATTCAAGTATTAAGCGAACTGATATTTTTGCAGAAATGGATAATCGAAAAGATACGGATATTATTTCTGTCAATATTAATAGTTTGGGTAATCCGTTGAATCGGTCTTATTGGGATTTAGCGCAAATACCATTTGAGATTATTAGCGGAAATTTTGGCGTTTCTGGGAATATCAAAATGGTCGGAAATGACTTCACGACGGTGCTTCAAGTGAATACCGATAAAACTAAATTTAAGAAGGACGAAAATTATAATAACGGCAATTTTTTACATCTTATGTTGGCAAGCGTTTTTGAGCATAATGATAAATTTCAACTGACAGTCAGTATGAGAGGGGATGTATTTGCGATTGATTCAAATATTGACGAGTTGCTTGGAAAAGAATATTCAGCATTTATTGAGAATAAAAAAAAGGAAATAAAAGAGCAATTTCAGAAAGAGTTTGATAAACAAGTTCGCTTACAAACAGCCAGTCTAACAGATCAGATGAATTCTGCTAAAAAGAATCTTGAACAGCAATTCTCTGAAGAGAATAAGAAGGCTGAAGCGGAACTAAATAAAATATCGAAAGAGTTACAAAAGGTTGAGCAAGCCATTAAAGCGGAAGAAAATAAAATCAATAAACAGATTCAATCGGAAAATAATAAAATTCAAGATTCGATAAATCAGGGATTAAAAAGTCTATTTAAATAAAAATAGGGTCTTATGACTTTATTTTGGTTTAACAAATAGATAAATACCATCTATAATGTATGTTATATTGTTAACAACGAGAGGAGAAAGCTATGACTCTAAAGCTTTTTGATACAACACTTAGAGATGGAGAACAATCTGAAGGCATTTCCTTCACTGTTTCGGATAAAATAAAAATTGTTCATCTTCTAGATGATTTAGGTATTAGTTATCTGGAAGGTGGTTGGCCGGGATCAAATCCCAAAGCAGTTGAATTTTTTAAAGCTGTGGAAAAAGAAACGTTAAAACAAACAAAAATGGTTGCTTTTGGTAGCACGCGTCGGCATATGAATACAGCTGAATCGGATCAGAATTTAAAGGCGTTAGTGGAGTCAAAGGTTTCAGTCGCTTGTATTTTTGGAAAAGCCTGGGATTTCCATGTGACGCATGCATTAAAGATTTCATTAGAAGATAACTTGAATTTGATCGAGGATTCCCTTCGTTTTCTCAAAAAGAATATGTCAGAAGTATTTTTTGATGCTGAACACTTTTTTGATGGCTATAAACGTAATCCGAAATATGCGCTTGAGGCTCTTAAAGCAGCGGAACGCGCTGGTACGGATGTTATCGTTTTAGCCGACACTAATGGTGGAACATTGCCTTTTGAAGTCGAAAATATTATTCATGAGGTTCAAAAGGTCATTAAGACCCCATTAGGCATTCATGCACATAACGATTCCGAGTGTGCAGTTGCTAATTCTCTCGTTGCAGTAAAATGCGGGATTACACAGGTTCAAGGAACGATGAATGGTTATGGCGAAAGAGCGGGAAATGCCAATTTGTGTTCAATTATTCCTGCATTAAAACTTAAAATGGGCATTGATTGCCTCTCCGATTTAAACTTAAGTAAATTAACCGATGTCTCTCATCATATCAGCGAGATTGCTAATTTACCCCACAATCATCACTTTGCCTATGTTGGAAAAAGTGCCTTCGCACATAAAGGCGGGATTCATGTAAGTGCCATTTCTAAGCATCCCGAAACCTATGAACATATTCAGCCAGAGAGAGTGGGTAATGTTCAAAGAGTATTAGTTTCTGAACTGTCTGGCATAAGTAATCTTTTGTATAAGGCTCAGGAATTAGGCATCGAACTGGATAAAAATGATCCAATTTTCAAAAAACTCTTAGTAGATATTAAAGAAATGGAGCAAGCCGGTTATCAGTTTGAAGAGGGTGAGGCTTCGTCTGAATTGATGCTAAGACGAGCAACAAAACAGTATCAACCATTTTTTAACTTGTTGGCGTTTAGAGTGATTAATGACAATCAGGGAAAAGATAAGTTTGTGATTGAAGCAACTGTAAAGCTTGAAGTTGATGGAACGGTAGTTCATACAGCTGGGGAGGGGAACGGACCAGTCAGTGCGCTGGATCATGCGTTCAGGAAAGCATTGCTTAGCAAATATCCAGAAATTGCTTCAATCCATCTAACGGACTATAAAGTGCGTGTATTAAACAGTTCAGGTGGTGCTAATGCAAAAGTGCGAGTTATAATTGAAACGACTGACGATAAAGATACTTGGGGTACGGTTGGTGTAAGTGAGAACATCATCGAAGCCAGTTGGAATGCGTTGGTTGATAGTATGGAATATAAATTGTTAAAGGGAAGCAAATAATGATTAAGCCAAAAAGCATGCTCGTGGATAAGCGTGGGGATGTACAGATTGGCGGTTGTAAGATTATGCCGTTAATAGAGACATATGGAACCCCATTATATATTATGGATGTTGAAACAATTCGTAGTACGGTTCAGGCATATAAAAAATTATTGTCAATTTATCCAAACTCTAAAGTTGCCTATGCCAGCAAGGCACTTTCTATAACGGCATTGTATCAGTTATTAGGTGAGGAAGGATTATTTTTTGATGTCGTTTCCGACGGGGAATTATATACACTTTTGAATGCAGGGATACCCGCACATCGGGCCTATTTCCATGGGAACAATAAATCCAATGACGAAATTAGATATGCCTTAGAGCAAGAAGTTGGATGTCTGGTTGTCGACAATAAAGATGAACTTAAACGGATTGAAACAATTTATAAAAAAAATAAATTTACGCATAAAGTGGCTATCCTTTTTCGAATTGTTCCAGAAATTGAAGCCCATACTCACGATTTTGTTAAGACGGGACAACGTGATTCAAAATTTGGAGTCTTACAGGAAAATTTATTTGACGTTATTAAATATGCACTGAGTATGAGTTTTATTCATTTCCGCGGGATTCATGCTCATATTGGCTCGCAGATTTTTGATGTGGAACCCTATCGATTTCTGCTCGAAAAATTTGTTTCGATTGCAGAGAAAGCACAAAATGAGATGGGTGTTAGTATGGAAGAAATTAGTCTAGGTGGAGGGATTGGTATTCAGTACACAGAAGACGATGATCCTCCGAGTATTGATAACTTTATGCTTACAATTGCATCGGCAATTAAGGATACTATTGATAAATCGAATTTAAAAATAAAACCCACGATTGTGATTGAGCCAGGGCGTTCTATTGTGGCAACTGCGGGAGTGACAGTTTACAATATCGGGGCTGTTAAAACGATACCAGATAAACGTACCTATGTTTCAGTGGACGGTGGTATGGCAGATAACCCCAGACCTATTACGTATAATGCTGTATATTCAGCTGATATTATGAATAAAATGAATGATCCTAAAACAAATAAAGTGACCGTTGCTGGAAAATTTTGCGAGTCAGGTGATATATTACTTAAAGATATATTGCTTCAAAAACCTGAAGCAGGTGACATCTTAATGGTTTATGTGACGGGTGCATATAATTATTCAATGTCCAGTAACTACAATCGCTATCGAAAGCCGGCGATGATTTTTGTCGAAAAGGGGCAGCATAAACTAGTCTTAAAGAGAGAAACATTAGCCGATATCATTCGAAATGATGTGAAACTATGACGCTACCAAGTTTTATAACAATGATTAGATGGCAGGATATAGTAGATATCACCATTATATCTATCGTTCTCTATAATATTCTAATTTGGACAAAACATAGAAGAGCCAAACAGCTATTCCAAGGTATTTTGGTTTTGTTATTTCTTTATGCCATTAGCCATTTTTTTAAGTTTTATACCATCGCTTGGTTAATGCAAAAATTATCAATCCTGATGTTGTTTGTATTTATTATTGTTTTTCAGCCTGAGTTAAGGCAACTTTTAGAAAAATTAGGACAAAGTACGGAACTAAAATATTATTTAATTCAAAATAAGATGTCAGATGAATTAATATCAATACAATTTATTCAGAATCTGGTTCGTGTTATTGATTATTTTTCAGAAAATAAAATTGGCTCACTCATTGTGATTGAGCAATTAAATAATCTCGAGAATATTAAAGAAACCGGTGTTTTACTTAATGCTGATTTTTCAAATGAACTTTTAGTTAATATATTTTATGGAAAGAGTCCCTTACATGATGGGGCTATTATTATTAAAGGTTCTAAGATAATAGCCGGTGGGTGTTTGTTACCATTAACGCAGACAAAACTTCGTGATCGGTCTTTAGGGACACGGCATAAAGCTGCTTTAGGTTTAGCTGAATTGACAGATGCAATTGCTCTAGTTACATCTGAAGAGACCGGAATTATTTCAATAGCAAAAAGCGGTAAACTGTATCGCCGGTTGTCTCGAAAAAAACTTCAGGAACAATTACTTAGTTATCTTCAACTTGAGCCAACAGAAGGTGCGAACAGTGAAATTGATAACATATTCAGTATATTTAAAAAACAATTGAATATTTTTAGAAAGAAAAAATGATCACAATACGAACGTTACAGGAAAAGAAAATCAAGAAGGAAAAGATCGTATCCTTAACGGCTTATGATTATACTACTGCAAAAGCATTGGACGAATCTGGCATTGATATGATTCTAGTGGGGGATTCACTCGGAATGGTTGTGTATGGATATGATTCGACTGTAAAAGTAACGATGGACGATATGAAGCGGCATACGGTTGCTGTTGTTAATGGTGTAAGCAATGCGCTTGTCATTTCAGATATGCCATTTACTTCCTATCATATATCGATTGAGGACTCCATAATTAATGCTAGAGATCTTGTTCGAAGCGGTGCACGAGGTGTTAAGGTAGAAGGTGCAACTCCGTTTATTATTGATGTTATAAAAAGAATGAATGAAGCTGGAATACTTGTTGTTGGCCACTTAGGATTTACTCCTCAGCAAGTGAATCGTCTCGGAGGGAATATTATACAGGGACGTGATAAGAAAATTGCTGATAAAATCAAGGCGGATTCAATATTGCTTCAATCTGCGGGAGTTGAGTTGCTGGTGCTGGAAATGGTTCCAGAAATATTGGCAAAAGAAATTACAGATAGTTTAAGTATCCCGACTATTGGTATTGGTGCGGGGCGATATTGTGATGGACAGATATTGGTGTCACATGATTTACTCGGTCTATATACAAATTTTAAACCCAAATTTGTAAAACGTTACAGTAACATGTATGCAAATATTAAAAAATCCGTTAAAAAGTATTCAAAAGAAGTTAAATCGCTTATTTTTCCTAGTGAAGAGAATATCTATTAATTAATATCTTTGATTAAGACTTTATGCATGACTCCAAGATCTTGGAGTACTTTTCCTGTCCCGTATGCAACAGCGGATAGGGGATCATCCACAATTGTTGTTTTTAATCCTGTTTCATCTGAAATATATTTATCAAGTCCGGTAAGCAATGCCCCGCCACCAGCAAGAAAAATACCTTGATGAAGTATATCTGAGGACAGTTCCGGTGGAGTTTGCTCAAGAGCAAATTTAACGGTCTGGACGATGGTATTGATCGGTTCTAATATTGCGTGTCTTATTTCTGCTGCGGATAAGGTGAAGTTTTTTGGTAGACCACTAATTAGATCGCGTCCCTTTATTTCCATTTCTTCTTCTTTAATGCTTGGATAAGCTGATCCAATTTTTATTTTTATTGATTCGGCTGTTCGTTCTCCAATTAATAGATTGTAGTGAGAACGACAATGACTAACGATTGC
>Ga0154585_1024_pt2 | contig 20533 bp, 20 predicted proteins | sample RifGroF2_FD_116014 | JGI IMG/M metagenome (GOLD analysis project Ga0154585, IMG submission 116014) | Candidatus Margulisbacteria bacterium GWF2_35_9 | reverse complement strand
AGGTTGGCGGCGAAATTGAGGGAAGTATTTTCCTAGAGTACAGCAACAAACATCATACCGGTTTTGTTGGCCATTCATACATTGGCCAGTGGGTAAATTTTGGAGCACTAACAACAACAAGTGACTTAAAAAATAATTATAGTCCAATAAATCTACAAAGAGGGTTAAGTTTAACTGAAAGTAGCGGATTAAAGTTTCTTGGAAGTATTGTGGGTGATCATGTTAAATTTGGTATTGGAACATTATTAAATACAGGCACAATAGTTGGCCTTGGTTGCAATATTTTTGGTGCAGAAGGGATTGAAAATAAATGGATACCATCGTTTACTTGGGGAAATAAAGTGTCACATGAAAACTATCGATTTGATAAATTTATTCAAACAGTTGAAGTGGTTTATAACCGTAGAAAAAAGAACCTGCTGTTACCCGAGAAAAACTTGTTTGAGTATATTTATAAGTTAACTAATCAGCTAGAAAAGTCTTATTGATTTTCACTAATTAAAGAATCAATCTTTGCCAGATAGTCAGTGATGTCAATTCTGTCAGTTTTTTTTGGATTAAGTGTTAATGCCAGATTCCAGTCTTTTTTTGCCTGTTCGTAGTTACCAATCATATAATAACCTGAACCTCGTCGAATCCATGCTAATGGATTTTTTGGATCTACTTTGATGATATTATTACATTCAGAAATCGTTAGCCAATACTTAGCTTCATAGAAATAGACCAACGCCAGATTAAGTTTACGAGAAACATAATCCAATGCACCGCCGGACAATTCTTCATCTTTTGATTTGTCTTCGTCAGTTGCCATCTTTTCAAGCATTTCGTTCATCTTTTTTCTTGCTGCATCATCTTTCTTTTGAATAATGTACTCCATTTCATCCGCAGCCGTAGGATTATCATCAACGAAACTTTTTAATGATTTTAAAAGCATTTTCTGCTCCTCAAGGGCATCAACTTCGGCGTTAGCTTTTGGAGTTTCACAAAGAACTAGGTTGATTAACAGCATAATTGATAGGATTGATAGAATTATTTTTTTCATTATTTTTTCCCTTCATTAGATGATTTATTGTTTATTTGTTCAAGCAAGTTTAATAGATTCAAGCTTGTTGGAAATCTTTTTAATAACTCGTTAGCTTCTTCCTTCGCTTTGCCTAATTGGCCATCAGTAATCATTTTTTTGATATCTTTATACTTTGGCCAAATAGCTTTTTCAGTATTAATATCAAGATTTAATTTGCCGCTTAATTGCTCTAGTTTTTTAAGTTTATTAAGTTTAGCAATAACGTCACTGTCATTTGGATTTAAAATGAATGCTTTTTTCATATCATCTAAGGCAAGAAGGAAGAATCCTTCTTGGTATTTCTCAACCCCAAAACTATACCAATCAGTGGCAGAATTTTTCTGAAACTGATTGATCATTTGTCCGATACCAATATTAATTGAAAATCGATTTGTTGCGCCTAAGTCATCATTTGAGTATGCATAGTCAAAACGAACACCATTGAACTCACAGCTAACACCAAAGTTTGTAGATTCATAGTTTAATCCACCTCGAACGGTTAACAGAGGATGTATCATATACTCCATTCCAAGAAACCAGTTATTAAGATCATTCTCTATATCATAGGCGAGAGTGAATCCTTTTCCTTTGTAAGCAATGCCGCCTCGCATTAGTGGTTTAAACTTGTCGGCAGAATTACTATCAAGTTGAAAATCTAGTAAGTTTTGAATAGTAGCACCAAGGGATAGAAATGAGAGTGGTCTATACAAAAAACCTAAATCGCCAAGTATTCGAGAGTCTTCACTCGTGTATAATTTTCTGGTGACATATTTTAGTGATGCACCCATAGATAAATTTGGTATAAAGAGTGCTTGAGCATAGGATAGACAGATAGCAGATTTTTCGTCCGTAACAGTGCCTCTTTGAATATTATATTCATCTCTTAGCTCCATTGGGTTTGAAACAAGCTGAGTGTAAGAGAGCCCAATGTGGTTATCAATCATTGGATAAACAAGATTGAAGTTCGTTAATTGATATTGTCCATATAAGTCCGTTTGAAAGAAAGATCCTTCAATATTTGGTACTTGTATCATCCCAGCTGGATTAATATGTGTTGAAGATGAATCATTTGCAACGGCTACAAAGGCTCTACCCATTCCAATACTTCGAGCACTTGTCCCGAAACTTAGGAAAGATCCTGGTTGACCACCATACATACTAAAAGATGTTTGTAGTAACAAACAACTTAAGAGTAAAAAATATAATTTGTTTTTTCGATGTTTCATTATTCCCCCAAATAATGCTGTATGCTTCTGTTATTCCCGCCCCACATTATTTTAAACATTTATTCTATTTATCCCAGTAATATTAAGGGATCTAGATTAAACATGTTTATTTATATATTGAGTATTCCCTACCAGATAAACTTTTAAACATAATTATTAAAATTTTGAATAATAGATTGAATTTAGTTTGGAGTGTGATTTAAAAAAGGTAGCAACGACAGTCTGTTTAGACTAAGAATTTTCTAGTAGAAGATCAAATTCTTTTCCAGAAAGAACCTCTTTTTCAAGAAGAATTTTTGCTATTTTCTCAAGTTTTGTTTTATTTGTTTTAATAATTTCTAATGCTTTTGCATAACACTCATTAATAATTTTACTAATTTCATCGTCTATTAATTTAGCTGTTTCATTGCTGTAATCTTGGGTATGATCTTGAATATCACGTCCAAGAAAAACATTCCCCTGTTTTTTACCAAACGTACGTGTTCCAAGAGAGCTCATTCCATATTCGCAAACCATTTGGTGTGCTGTTTGTGTTGCGCGTTTAATATCGTTTGAGGCACCGGTTGTAATGTCATTAAAAAAGACTTCTTCTGCACTTCTTCCACCCATTAAAATAATTATTTCATTAACTATTTCATTTCGTGGTAATAGGAATTTATCTCTGTCAGGAAGCTGCAATGTATACCCAAGTGCTAATCCTCTAGGAAGAATGGATATTTTATGAACTGGGTCAGTATTTTTTAAGTATTTAGCTACAACAGCATGTCCAAGTTCGTGGAAGGCTATCGTTCGTTTTTCCTCTTCAGACATCACTTTGCTTTTCTTTTCCGGGCCGGCAATGATTCGATCAATAGATTCTTCAAGTTCTTTCATTCCGATTGTTTTTTTGTTGAATCTTGCAGCTAAAAGGGCTCCTTCATTTACAAGATTTGCTAAATCCGCACCAGTAAATCCGGCAGTTCGCTTAGCAATTACTTCCATATCGACAGTACGAGCAAGTTTTTTATTCTGCTTATGAATATTTAAAATATCTAAGCGCCCTACAATATCTGGCTTATCAATAACGATTTGCCGATCGAAACGACCTGGGCGGAGAAGCGCTTTATCAAGAATATCAGGGCGATTTGTTGCGGCAATTACAATAACGGATGCTTTATCATCAAATCCGTCTAATTCAACTAGTAATTGATTAAGGGTTTGTTCTCTTTCATCATGTCCTCCACCAATGCCTCCACCGCGATGACGGCCAACGGCATCCATTTCATCAATAAAAATTATGGAAGGCTGGCATTTTTTTGCTTGTTGAAATAAATCCCGAACTCGACTGGCTCCAACACCAACAAACATTTCAACAAATTCAGAAGCACTTAAGTTAAAAAACGAAACATCTGCCTCTCCTGCGATGCCTTTAGCAAGCAATGTTTTACCTGTTCCTGGAGGACCCATCAAGAGAACACCTCTTGGTATTTTTGCTCCGATTTTTATGAACTTATCAGGATCTTTTAAAAAGTCTACTATTTCCTGTAATTCTTCAACGGCTTCTTTAATACCCCCAATATCCTTAAATGTAATTTTTTTATTATCTTCTTTCCTAACAGGTTTAGCTCTACTTTTACCGAAGGATATAGCTTGGTTGTTAACGCCCTGTGCTTGTCTAAAAATAAAGAACCATATGCCGATAATTAATGCAAAAGGTAAAATTTGAATTAATATATTAATCAATAAACTTCTATCTTCATTCCGAATATTTATTTTTACACCTGCATTCTGGAGATTTTCAATTAATCCAGGATAACTAATGATATTACTTTGAAACGTCGTTCCGTCTGATAATTTTCCAGTAGCTGATGCATTAGTATTATTAATGGTTATTTCAGTCATTCTTTTTGCTTCAATTAAATTAATCATGTCGGAAAAAGCAATTTGATTTGTTGTTTTAGAGCTATTTCTTAAAGAAGGGACTATAGATAGAACAAAAAGAAAAATAATAGCGGCTAGAAAGAAATTTCTAAAATTAAAATTCTTTTTTAAATCAAAAGGACTTTTATCCTTTTTTTCATCGGGGTTATTCGGTTGATCATCTTTTTGATCTTCTTTATTTTCTGGTTTATTTTCAGTCTTTTTTGTCATTTTTTTCAATTAAATCCTTCCCATCGATTTCAACGAGATTTACCTTTATAATATCCTCAGGGGTTGTTTCCATTATTGTTCCTATGTAATCAGCACATATTGGTAATTCTCTATGGCCTCTATCTATAAGCGCTGCAAACTTAATCTTACTGGGTCTACCATAATCGAGAACATGATCAATAGCTGCTCTAACCGAGCGTCCGTGAAAGAGTACATCATCGACAAGTATTACTATTTTGTTTTCAATACTTGTTGGAATAAGCGTTTCTTTAAGTTTAATCACATTATTTTTTGATTCGAGATCATCCCGATACAGCGTTATATCAAGTTTTCCAACTGGAGGATTAAATCCAGATATTTTACCAATTTGAGCTGATAATCGAATTGCAAGTGGATATCCACGAGTTACAATTCCAATCAGAATAATCTGTTCAAGATCTGAAACATCTTTAACAATGTTTTCTGCAATTGTTTTTATTAGGTCATCAATAAGTAAGTTTACTTTTACCATGTTAAAAGGAGTATATCATATGGCGAAGCAAAATAAAAATACGTACTTAGATGATTCCTTTCGTGGACGGAATATTCTTTTCCCTTTTATCAAGTTGAACGGCTTGGTTTAGGGCTTTTGCAAATCCCTTAAAAATTGACTCTATAATATGATGAGTGTTGTCACCAGCCAAAAGTTTAATATGCAAAGTAATTCCAGCATTAATAACAAAGGCAGAAAAAAATTCTTTTATTAATGACGAATCAAAATTTTGTAGAGGGTTTTGATATTTGACATCAAAATTTAAATAGGGACGATTACTGATATCTAAACTGATTAATGCCAAAGATTCATCCATTGGAAGGAGATAAAAGCCATATCGGAAAATACCTTTTTTATCGCCAATTGCTTTTTTGAAGACTGTTCCCATAACAATTCCTAAATCCTCAATGGTGTGGTGGTCATCAACTGCAATATCGCCACTTGCTTTTACTGTTAAATCGAAAAAACCGTGTTTTGAGAATAATTCCAGCATATGATTCATAAAGGCATTGGACGTGTCAATTTGATGTGCCCCAGTTCCATCTAAATTCCATTCTACAGAAACATTAGTTTCGTTTGTTTTTCTTCTATCACTTGCTTTTCTCATTATATTGCTCCTTTCAAGCGTTTATTTCAAAATAGTGACTCTTGGATTATCGTATTGTCCTCTTTGTGATGTTTAATATTTAAATGTTTATAGGCATTAGCAGTGGCTATTCTTCCTCTTGGCGTTCGTTCAATAAGCCCCAGTTGCAATAAATAGGGTTCAACGACATCTTCGATGGTGTTGGCATCTTCAGAAGTAGATGCTGCAAGAGTGTCAAGACCAACCGGTCCACCGTTAAATTTATTAATAATTGTCATCAATAGCTTTTTATCGTGGTCATCTAGTCCAAGATTATCGACGCCGAGGGCATCTAGAGTTTCGTCCACAATCGATTTTGTTATACTGTCTGATTTATGAATTTGGGCCCAATCTCGCACACGTTTTAGTAGCCTGAGTGTTATTCTGGGTGTTCCGCGACTTCTTCTGGCAAGTTCTATTCCTGCGTCTTTATCGATAGAGGTATTTAATGTCGTAGCAGAATGAGTTAAGATTTCAAGTAGTTCATTGTTTGAGTAAAATGCTAGTTTCGCAACAAATCCAAAGCGATCTCTAAGTGGTGATGAAAGCATCCCAGCTTTTGTTGTGGCTCCGATTAACGTGAAATGAGGAATATCGAGCCTGATAGACCTTGCTGAAGGGCCTTTTCCAATAATTATATCTAACTTGAAGTCTTCCATTGCAGGATACAAAACTTCTTCGACGCTTTTACTTAATCGATGAATTTCATCAATAAATAAAATGTCATGTTCCTGAAGATTGGTTAGAATTGCTGCTAAGTCCCCTGGTCTTTCAATGGCAGGTCCAGAAGTTGTTTTAACATGTACGCCCATTTCATTGGCAATTATGTTGGCAAGAGTTGTTTTCCCAAGGCCCGGTGGTCCGTAGAATAAGATATGATCAATGGTTTCGTTCCTTTCGGAGGCGGCTTGAATTAGAATAGAAAGATTTTTCTTAATCTTCTCTTGTCCGATATATTGGCTGAACGTCCGAGGTCGCAAAGATGTTTCGAGTAGAGGCTCTTTAAATTCTGGTTCAATAAAGGTGTTTCTTTCCATATATAGCTTATTTTAACATAGAAGAGGTAGATTACTAATTAAAAATGTTTTCAGCCATGTAGGAACTTCTAACTAAGGGGCCAGCAATAACCTTAATTCCAAAATCTCGACCAGCTTGTTCATATTCAAGATATTCTTCAGGACTTACAAATCGTTTTATTTCTGCTAAGGATTTATTGGGTTGCAAGTATTGTCCAATGGTAAGAGAATCAATCTCCTTTTTACGCAAAAGTTCAATTAATTCGAGTATCTCTTTTTTCGTTTCACCCAGTCCTACCATTATTCCTGTCTTTATATGTATATTTGCATAATGACGTTTTACATAATCAAGTATTTCAAGGGATTTGTCAAAATTTCCCATGGGTCTGTAGGTGCTAAATATTCTGGGAGCCAGTTCTAGGTTATGATTAAATACAAAGGGATTTTCGTTACAGACTAAATTGATGGAGTCATAGTTATACTTGAAGTCAGGCACTAGAACTTCAATCTTAATTGTTGGATTGTATGTTCGTATCGCTTTCATCACGGAAACAAAAACAGAAGCGCCACCATCCTTTAAATCATCACGTGTTACTGAAGTAAGAACTACATATTTGAGTCCAAAATGTTTGATGGTTTCAATGATTGCTTCTCTTTCATCGATAGGTGATGATTCCGGTTTGCCTTTTGCAATATTACAAAATCCGCAGTTTCTGGTGCATATATTGCCTAGGAGAAGAAAGGTGACGGTTTTTTTTGAAAAACATTCTCCTCTATTCGGACATTTTGCTTCGACACAGACCGTATTCACTGGCATAGGCAAGGAGTTCGCGTCATAACTCTTCTTTCTAACGCTGTTAATTAGAAACTTGGGATATTTCATTTGCCTCTCTCCTGTCGCGAGGCGACATCCTCTCTCCACTTGTGGAGAAAGGATATGAGGTTAATCAAGTGCGGCATGAAATGCTACCTTTAGTAATTCGCAGTAGGATGGGTGGGCGTAAATAGTATTTGCAAGATCTTCGATATTTAGTTTCTGATCAATTGCTAAAATGCAAATAGGCAATAAATCCTCCCCATTTACTCCGAAAATATGGCAACCTAAAAGTGTTTTATTCTCTGTAATTAGTTTTATCCAACCTTCAGTATTTTCTTCAGCCTGAGCTTTACCAGATAGTCCATAAGGAATTTTCGTCACCTTGTAATGACTTTTTGCTTCTTTTTCAGTAATACCAACAGACGATAAAGATGGGTTGATGTAAATGACAGAAGGAATCGATTTTTTATTAGGTATTGTTTCATCCATGATATATTGGATGAGTTGATCTGCTTGATTGCTTGCTGAATGTGCTAGCAAGGATTTTCCGTTAATGTCGCCAATAGCGAAGATATTTTTGAAAGTCGTTTGATAACAATCATTTGTTTCAACAAAACCTTTTGTAGTTAATTTTAGGTCAATGGAATGGGCTGGAATATTCGCCTTTCGACCAGTGGCAATAACCATGATCTCGTTATTTATGTTAGTGCCGTCAGAAAGGATTATAGATAAATCATCACCAATCTCAGTAATTTGAATTCCTTCGTGAAATTTTACTTTTTTTCGTTTTAATAATTTTCTGGCTTCTTGGATCAATTCAGCATCAGTATTTGATAATATAGATGGTGCGAGTTCGATTACATCTACTGAAATTCCAAAGGATGAGAAAAAGAATGCAAACTCAATACCGATAACTCCTCCACCAATAATCGTAACGCTGGGAGGGAAAGCCTCTAGCGTAAAAATGGTCTCGTTAGTATAAACCCTTGGATTAGACATTAGGTGATGAAAAGAGGGGGGAATAAAGGGTGCTGATCCAGATGCTAGGATTAGTTTGTCAAAACAAAAATTGTTTCCTGAAAGCGTTGTAATAGTGACAGAATCGAAGTATGAGACGGACTCATTTATAACATTAATATTTTGGGCTTTTAAATTGTTTTCCATGGCACGTTGAGACCGAGATATTATGCGTTTGGTTGAGGCGTTTATAGCGGATAAGTTTAGCGAGTCTATTAACGCAGTCTCCATTTGAAATTTCTGAAGCATTTGATATTGTTTCGCTTTATATAAATAGGCTTTAGTGGGGATACATCCGACATTCAGACATGTGCCACCGATGTATTTATCCTCAAAGATGATGACAGACAATCCAGTTTTAGAGGCAGCAATAGCTGCGTCGTAACCGGCAGTACCGCATCCGATAATGGCAATATCGTATTTTGTTGTCATGAGTCTATTATATTATAGATGCCTACTTAGTAACATAAGTTTTTGTCGGTGAGTTGCAATATAAACAAACACGATACGATAAATTAATATATGTTCAAAAATAAAATAATTAGTTCAATTTATATTACAAATACCTTTAAACTTTTTGTTGGCGGAAATGAGATTAAAGTATTCGCAATATTTTCTGAAGCAAAAGATATCAATACTTTAATTCATAGCGTAGAAGTAATTGATGACACAGTCGTTGTTTATTGTAATAAAGATGAGTTTTCGGATGTATTCAAAGAAATATCAAAGATTGTCACAGAAACATCGGATTACTTTAAAAATGAATATCTGCTAGCAAATTATATTAATCATTCGTTATTTAAGGTTCGGACAAAAGGGATACAGAAACAAGTAAATGATTTAATTAAAAATTCTATTAAGTTAAACAACTTGAATCATTTAACGACACATAGAAGACGAGGGGGTGGGGAGCCATCTTCAAATATTAGAGGTTCAAGAACACGGATATCCTTTCTCATTAGACAGCCAGTATCATTTTCAGATGAATTGGGTTTACCGGCTTCTTCACAATTTGAAATGAGCACAAAAAGAAATTCTATAATATTCTTTCTACATGCTATACCCAAAGATTATCAAGATATTAGTAAGGGGTTTAAAAATATTGGAATAAAATTTAGACATTATAAATCGATTGAGTTTCCACGCGTACAAAATTTGGAATTATTGAAATATATGGGAAATATACTGGAATACCCTTCTAAAAACATTCAATTCAATCGATTAATAAAAAACGGAGAAATTGAGCCATTTATTCATAATCTTTTAAGGTTTTTTGATGAATTAATTGAAGAATCTTATTAGTTCCCATTAGAAGTATCCTGATCTGGTTCAAGGTTTAAATAGTTATATTTAAGTTTAATGTCACATAAAATTTTGTGGAATTGATCTTTATCCAAAGGAATGGAATTGATTATATCGGTTTTTAATTTAGATAATATTTCTTTGTTAGCACTTAAGTTGTCAATAATCCCAAGTATTTCAGCTATTTGTGTTTCATGTTTATCAGAATGGTTCAACTTATGAATACCCGGGCTTAGGGATGTTTGAAGCAGCAGATCAGAGTTACTTCCTGTATAATTATTGGGATTTAACCAGGAAAACATAATGTTACCTGCAACAAGTGGCTCAATCGGGTTTTGAATTCCATGAGATGGATTGTATAAGCCACCTAAAAAGGTAAAACTGCTTAAATGATAGAGTTTTGACAAACTTCCTTGTTCAGCTCCCCAGATGAGGGCAGGTTTGCCATCCGGTTTAACAGAATTTTCATCAACAATATGAATATTAGTTGATTCATTAATACCTTCAAGCATAAAATTTTTTAAATTGGAGTCCTCCACTGAATTTGGAACCATTAGAATTTGATATCCTTTATTGATGAGTTCTTGTGCTAATCGTCGATAAAAATCATTTTCTACTGGATTATTGCTTTGAAGGTTGCCGAATATTACAAGTTTTTCAGCGAGATCGATCCCATATTTTATTTTTAAATTTAATAATTCTTGATCGGTATGTTGAGTAATTATTGATTGTTTAAATAATGATATTGGCAATCGTAGTTCTATGGTTTTGTTTTTTGTTTCTGTATGGAACATAGGCTTTTCATCGTTAAATGTGATTATCATTTTCGATCCGGATGCTAGTTGTGTTTTATTAGGAAGTTTAATAAGGTTTAAATTATCAAATAAGGCTTTGTTTTGTTTGATAAATTCTTTTGTAGCCCCTGTTTCTATAGCCATTCTGTAGCATAAATCAGAATTTGGAAAGTAACTTTTTAGGAGCTTAGCTAGTGTAATAAGCTTATATAATATTGCTTTATTTTGAACAATTATTTGGATAGAGGAAGGCTCGTAATATTTTTTTATTTTTTGAGAAATACTTTTCCTGTTCATAAACCTCAACCCCTTGATAAATATATCGAAAGATATATCAAAACATTTCACATATTTCACAAATAAAGAATTTCAATAAAGTCTGAAATGATATCTTAAAACCCCTCTTGTAAACGATGATAGCCATCTCCCCTTACCTCGATAGGGCTCTGGATAAATTCAGGGAGAAAAATAGTTGAATATATTCATAAGAGCGTTGTATAAGGAAGAGAAATGAACTAGGCATCCGAACTCGTAAGAGTGAGGATAAAACATGAAGAGGCAGGGCGACTTAATCCTTAATTATCCTATGTAATAGACTAAGCATATAAAATAATAAAAATTCTGATATAATTATGAGGGTTTTATCACCATTGAAAGGTAATTTATGATCAAAGGGTTCACGCAATATTTTATAAAAACTTTTGGTAAAATTAGACCAGAAGGGATACTCTTATCAAGTTTTATCTTATTAATAATTGTGGGTACTATTTTATTATGGCTACCTTTTTGTCATTCGGGTAAAGTTGGTTTTTCAGAAGCATTATTTACATCAGTCTCGGCTGTCTGTGTTACGGGGCTAACGGTTGTTGATACCCGTTTAGATTTTACCTTTTTTGGACAAGTGGTCATTCTTATTCTTATTCAGCTTGGTGGATTAGGTGTCATGACCTTTGCGGCATTGACTTTTGAATTACTCGGGAAACGATTATCGTTAGCCGGACAGTCTGCCATGACAAATTCATTAGTTCATGAAGAATTATTGCAAGGATTTCGACGTTATTTTCGTAAAATATTGTTATTGCTTTTTAGTATTGAATTAATTGGCGCAATTGCATTGTTTGTTAGCATGATGCCGTCGCAAGACATTCTATATTCTATGTACTCTGCGATATTCCATTCCGTTTCAGCCTTCTGTAATGCGGGTTTTTCTATCTATACTGACAACTTGACAGGATTTAGTCAGAACTATTTGTTTATTGGAATAATTGCAATTCTTATCATAATTGGCGGGATTGGACATCCGGTAATTTTTGATTTAGTCAAAGTTTTTAAAGTTTACAAAAAGGCAAGAAAGCCTTTTTTTTCCCTTTTAACGATTCATACTAGAATTACAGTTGGCATGACATTGTTTTTGCTTGTTTTTGGATCAATTATTCTTGCTGTTACAAATATTGCTAATAACAGTTTTGATTTATCCTCTGCAATATTTCAGTCAGTTTCAGCTCGAACTGCCGGATTTAATACTATCATAATTGGTCAATTGCCTCTGTCTTCGCTTCTTGTCTTAGTTGTCCTTATGTTTATTGGCGGTTCGCCCGGTTCTTCTGCAGGCGGAGTTAAAACAACGACCTTTGCAATTTGGATTACTCAAATATTTAGTTGGCTTAAAGGCAATAAATCGGTCATAATTCAAGATCGATATATTCCAAAAACCTTAGTGCGTCGTTCAACTACAATCATTAGCCTTGCGATACTATTAAATATTATTGGAATATTTGTATTGTCTATTACGGAACCGGGAATTAGTTTGAATGAGATTTTATTTGAACAGGTTTCGGCTTTTGGTACGGTTGGATTATCAACAGGACTTACTCCACAACTCAGCGAATGGGGTCGAATCTGGATAATTGTGACAATGTTTATTGGAAGAACCGGGTCGCTGACGGCAGTTATTTTTTTATTGCGTAAAAACCATATTGATGTAAAATATCCGGAAGGAAAGGTGATGATCGGATGAAAAATGAAAGAAAACAGATTTGTATCGTGGGTCTTGGTTTTTTTGGTTCAGGTCTTGCAAGATTCCTTTCAAAAAACGCTGATGTATTAGCCATAGATAGTGATATTAGCAGAATAAATGCAATTACAGAAGACGTTCAAAGAGCCTTGTGTTTGGATGTTAGAGATTTTCAGTCACTTTCTTCTGTTGTGTCGGATAAATTTGATGAAGCGATTATCAGTATTGGTGAAGAATTGGAGTCAAGCATTCTGTGTACCCTTTACTTTAAGAGGATTGGAATTCCTGTTATTCGGACAAAAGCAAGTAGTCAAGAACATGGCGAGATACTAAGGTCAATCGGAGCAACGCATGTTATTTTCCCGGAATTAGAGACGGCCGAACGTCTTTCAATCCGGATTATCAATCCAAACTTGTTAGATTTTGTCCCTCTTGCTCATGGTTATGCGGTAGTCGATTTTGTAGCTCCGGTACAATTTTGTAACCATAACCTTGGAAGTCTTCATATTCGAAACGCTTATGGGGTATTTGTAATGGCAATAAAAAAAGTTAGGGATGATGAATTTATTTTTCTTCCCGGACCGGAGTATACAATTTTAGCCGAGGATATTCTAATTGTTATTGGAAAACAACAGGATATCGAACACCTTCGCAATAAAACAAATAGCGTTAAGGGCTAGCAAGCAGTAAACCGAACAGTAAAAAAGGATAAGTAAACAATGGGATTAACGTTTCTAATTATATTTTTAATAATAATGATGCTAATTACTGTAATTCCTCGTTTTCTTAATAAAATTCATATCCCAACGGTTACAGCAATTGTTTTGATTGGTATTGTTATTGGTCCAAACATGTTAAATATTATCCGAGCGATAAATCTTTTTATCGGTCGAGGATACCCCACTTATCAAATATATCTTGTTATTGAAACGTTTGGGTTAATCGGTCTTGTTTTCTTAATGTCTCTTGCAGGGCTGGAATCTAATCTTAAAAACATCAGTCGTGCGATTAAACCTACCATTTTGTTGAGTTTAAGCACCTTTCTGATTCCTGCTGGGGTTGGTTTTTTAGTTTATAAATTTTTTAGACCGGAGGATTTTATCGGTCAATTATTTTATGCTTCTCTGTTTGCATCTCATTCTGTCGGGATTGTTTTTCCGATGTTAAAAGAGCTAAAAATCATGAAAACTAAATTTGGGACTGCAATTTTATCGGCAACTATGTTTACTGATATTGGATCCTTAATTTTAGTTGCTATTTGTGTCCAATATACCCGACATACTTCATATAATGTTGCCCACTCGATATCTATTTTTGATAAACTGGATATTACAACAATCGGAAATTTCTTTATTCCTATTTTTTTGTTAGTTGTTGTTTCATACATTGTGTTAACTCTTTTAGTAATACCCATCACCGGAAAGTATATTTTTAAACAAATTCATCCTCAAGATAATTCGCGTCTAACATTTTTTCTGATTACAGTATTTTTGGTGATATTAGTGGGAGAATTTATCGGAATAAATATTATTGTTGGAGCTTTTATTGCCGGGGTTGCTTTATCAAGCGTTAAAGCTTTTTATGTAGAAGACAAATTGCTTTTTAAAAAAATAGAGGGAGCAGGTTATGGTTTTTTTATTCCCTATTTATTTTTAACCATTGGGATGAAAACGGATATTACTGTTTTAGCAGATTCGGTAGAAAATATATATATTGTTGTTTTTACAGTTTTGGGATTAATTATCAGTAAGGTTTTTTCAGGTTGGATTGCAATGCGGTTAGCCGGTTATTCAAATACTAAAGCAATTATTGCCGGAATAATGACTACCCCACAGCTTGATGCAACCCTTGCGGCGGCAACAGTTGGTATTACCATAGGGATTATGCCTGAAAATTTCTTTAATTCGATTGTCATCCTTGCAATTATTACTTCTATCATTATGCCAACTATTTTAAAAATTTATATTAAAAAATTTAAAATCAACTTTGAAGATAAAGAAGATTATTTAGAAGATGCCATTGATGATTACAACATTGAGAGATTATAAATAAAAAATTAAGAAGGATTATAAGAGTATAATCCAGTGTTATTGGCATTTTTTGCCACCTTATTTGCTTTGGGAATTACTGCACTTGGTTCATTAATGGTTTTCTTCTTTAAAAAGATTAATAAAAAGATATTAACAGCTAAGCTTGGGTTTGCGGCAGGAGCCATGATCTTTGTTGTCGTTGAAGAAATTATTCCGGAAGCACAAACAGTAAACGAAACGGATTTATCAACAATTGGAGTTATGGTGGGATTTGCAGTTATGATGTTGTTGGAGGTAGCATTAGGGAAAATTATTTAAACAGCCCACTGAGCATAGCGCCTATGAAGAGACCGTAGAGGGTGCTGATGTAGGGATTACTGGTGATGGGGCAGGTTCCGTTTGTGCAGCCGATAAATTTATAGTAAGCAAATCCTAAAATACCACCGGCAAGTGTCCATACGATTTTAATTAACATAGTTTCTCCTTGAAATAGGCTTATAAATATGCTATTATATGAATATATATATAAACATATGTTCTGTCAAGCGAAAAGGAGAAAGTGATGAAAAAAAAATCAGTTTATGGGATTGTTATTTTGGTTACACTATTAAGTCTGGCGGCTTGTGTTGATAATAAACCTGTTTATAATAACCAAAAATCAAGTACAGGTATTCAAGAAGGGAAAATTAATCTAACAGCAAAAGAAGCCAATAGTTTAATACAAGCAAATTTACTAAATCCAGAATTTATCATTGTCGATATTCGTACTCCTAAAGAATATGTAGATGGTCATATTGCAAAAGCAATCAATATAGATTTTTATGATAAAGATTTTATTAGGAATTTACAGAATCTAGACAAGGAAAAAACCTATTTTTTTTATTGTCGATCTGGTAATAGAACCGGGCAAGCAACTAGTATCTTCAAGACGTTGAATCTAAATAGATATTATATACTGACCAGTGGAATTAACGACTGGTATTCAAATAATTTTACTGTAGTCAGATAAGTTGCTTTTACTTGTGTCGCATATGTGGGAATAGCAGCACATCCCTTATAGATGGCGAATTTGTTAGAAGCATGACCACTCGGTCTATACCAATTCCAAGGCCACCTGTTGGGGGCATGCCATATTCAAGTGACTCTATAAAATCGGAATCCATCATGTGGGCTTCTTCATCGCCAGCTTCCCGTTGTACTAACTGTTCCTCAAAACGTTCCCTCTGATCAATGGGGTCGTTCAGCTCGGAGTAAGCATTTGCAATTTCAAGAGTATTTACTATCAGTTCAAACCGTTCAACTAGGGCTGGGTTATCACGATGTTTTTTTGCAAGTGGTGATGTTTCCAATGGATAGTCGGTGATGAATGTGGGTTGAATAATGTTATGTTCAACCATTTTATCGTAAACAAGATTGATTAATTGTCCCTTTGTTGTAAGTGTTTCATCCACTGAAATTTTCTTACTCTTAAGTTCTTTTTTGAGAGAGTCAAAATCGTGTTTATTAATATTTACACCTGAATATTTTTCAATCACTTCAGCCATGGTCATTCTGGCAAATGGAGGTTTAAAGTCTAAAACCACGTCACCGTATTGAACCTTTTCACTACCGGTTAATTCCTTAGCAAGTGAGCCAAGTAGATTTTCTGTTAGGCTCATCATGTCCTTGTAGTCTGCATAAGCTTGATAAAGCTCCAAAAGGGTATATTCTGGGTTATGTTTGTAGGAGATACCTTCATTTCTAAACACTCGTCCAATTTCAAATACTTTATCAAAACCACCCACTATCAGTCTTTTTAAATGTAGCTCCAGCGCAATTCGAAGATAAAACTTCATATCCAAAGCGTTGTGATGGGTAATAAACGGTTTAGCGTTGGCTCCTCCGGCAATGGAGTGTAATACCGGAGTTTCGACTTCCATAAACTCCTGATTTTCAAGGTATTTACGGATAGAAGAAATGATCTGGCTACGTTTTCTGAATACATTTTTGATTTCAGGATTACTGATTAGGTCTAAATATCGTTTTCGGTATCGCAACTCTTTATCCTGTAAACCATGAAATTTTTCTGGTAATGGATTTAACGCTTTGGATAATAAAATAAATGATGATATTTTGATTGTTAGTTCTCCGGTGTTAGTAATAAAAGGGACACCGCTGACGCCGATAATGTCTCCCAAATCAAGCATGGAGTAAATTTCGTAAGATTCATCTCCAAGTACGTCTTTTCTTGCGTAAATTTGCATTGTATCGGTACTATCAGCAATATTAGCGAAAGATGCTTTGCCGTGACCGCGTTTGGCTATAATTCGCCCAGCTGTAATCACTATTTCTTCTGTGGGTGCTTCTTTTGTGACTGTTGCGAAGGTATTCTTTATACCGGATAAGGATATTTCTTTTTTATAAATATGAGGATAGGGATTAATGTTGTTGTCGATCAGTTTTTGTCGTTTTTCTCGCCGGACCGCAAACTCGTCTTCTATAGTTTCTTCAGGTATTTCTATTATTTGATCTTTTGACATGATTTATCCTTTATCCGTTTAATGAGCTTAATTATACAGATAAAACATCATTTATAAAAGTATTAGTTATGATTGTATTAGCTTAAATTAAACTTAGAAACTTGTTTTTTTGTATCCTCTATCATGCCCGCAAGATCAGTTGTGATAGCAGTTATTTCTTCAGATGCAGAGGCGTTATTTTCAGCAATTTCATTTAATTTATTTACGTTGTTTGAAATATCCTTCATTGTTTTATTCTGTGAGGAAATAGAATCGTATACTTTTGTTAACATGTTTTTGGATTGATCAGATGCTTCAGCTATTTTATACATATCTTGATGAACAGCATCTGAAGCCGAAACTGCTTTGTTCACGCCTTTAACGGTTTCATCTATCAACTTAGTGATTTCTTCTACACTATGCGCGGATCCTTCGGCTAATTTGCGAACTTCTTCAGCAACAACAGCAAACCCTTTTCCATGTTCTCCAGCTCTTGCTGCTTCAATAGCTGCATTCAATGATAATAGGTTTGTTTGGCTTGAAATACTTCCAATTACTTCAGTGATTTTGTTAATTTTTTCACTGCTTATCGAAACCGATTTGATTAGTTCCATCATTTCCAACATTTTTTGTTGACCACTTTTAACAATTTCTATTGATTTTACAGCATTGGACATAGCTCGTTCGGTTTCTTGACCAACAATAATTGCTGTTTTGTTAGTATCTTCGATAGCGTCTGCAATATTGGATATAGATTCAACCTGAATATTTGAGCCTGATGCTACTTGATTAACTGCTTGGCTGGTTTGTTGTGCGGAGTTAGAAATGTTAGAGGTGCTAGTACTTAACACTGTAATCGTTTCATTGATAGAGTGGATCGATGCATTTATACATTCTTTTAATGAGTTCATTTCTCCTTGTGCGTTGGATTGTACACGTTTTGATAAATCATTATCTGCTACAGCATGCATGACGGAATTGATGTCTTCAATAATTACTTCAATATCGTTCATCGATGTATTTATTTTTTCTTTCAGTTCATTAAAGCGTCCTTCTAACTTACCTGTAATTCTCTGATCAAACTTACCAAGAACCATTGCATCCATGATATTTATAATACTTTGAAAACTGGAATCAAGAATAGTAACAGTATTATTTATGTATCCTTGAAGCGATTTCAAATCTCCATTTAACTCAGCTTCAACAACGCTACTAAAATCTCCATTACTTACTGCTTCCATGATGGAATTTATGCTTTGAATGGCGGATTGTATATTTATTATTAGATTATTTAATGCCTTGGCTATTTGGCCAATCTCATCAGTTGACTGGACATTAACACGCTTTGAAAAATCGCTAGTGTTGGATAAATCTTGCATAAAATGTGTCAATAATCGAATGGGGTTTAGGATGCTTTTTGATATAAACAGGGTGATGATTGTTGAGACAAGTATGGATATGCCTAAAAGAACAACAAATATACGAATAAAGTTTAAGAAGCCTTTATTAATGCTGTCGTAAGACTTCTTGATCTTATCTTGTTCAAAGTTCATAAAATTTTCAAATCGTTTATCCAAGGATTGAAAATATTCGTCAGACTGAGAGGCATACATAGCAGCAGTAGCAGTATCTATTCCAACAAGATCTAATGTATCCATTACGCTTGATTCATATGATTTAAATTCGTTTATGATATTAGTAAAAATGTCTTTTTCAGTGTTTGAAAGATTATTTGTTTTATATAGGTTTTCATTGCTAATAGTTATATTTTTTAAAGTTGATGTAATCTCTGCTAAGATTTTATCGATTTCGTCTTGAGGATAATTAGCATTTACCCAATTGAGAGTTCTTGCTAAAAGAATATAAGAGTGTGAAATGTTCTTTTGTATCTTCTGCGCTTTTTGATACATTTTAAAGTTGTTATTGTATAGAATACTTACTGATTTGCTTTGGATTTTTAAAATATTTAGTGAAAGTCCACCCATGGCTATAAGAAGTAGAACTACCACAATAGGAACTACTATTATCTTTTGAACCATGTTCATATTTTTTAAGAAATTATTCATATTTATCCCCCAAGCAAAAAAACAAGCCATCGTTTATAAAAAATCTTGAGCGATGGCTTGTTTACAATAAATTAGGAACTAATCGTTTTTGTACAAACCTGCGCCGACATAAATGTCTTTTCCAGGAATACGTTTAATATAAGTAATTTTGAGTGCAACAGCTTTCTTTACTGGATGAGTCCAATAATATTCATTCCAGCCTTCACCCTTTTCTTTACAAATTTTTATTTGTTCTTCAATAAAGTATGATTGTTTCGCATCTTTTAATTTTATAACAGTTTTCCCTATTAACTTTTCATTTATATGGGCAAGAGTGACGCCTTCAAAAGTATTTGCAAAAATATATAAATCACCTTTTTGGAACTGTCCATCTTTTTCATTGAAAGCTTTCATTGCAGCTTCTTCACCATTTGCAACATAATAATCAACAGCTGAATTAACAAATGTTTTAAGTTGATCCCTTTTTTCCTTTAGATCAGTACTTTCAAACCATGCAAAACCAAAAGACACACATGACAAAAATAAAGTGGATAAAACAATAACAACAACTTTTTTCATAACAACCTCCTTAGTTTATTTAATATTAATATGATACTTGAAAAAAAATGGAAGTAAAGATGCTTTGATGTAATATTTAATTTTGATAAATAGATTGAAACGCTAAAAACGCCTATTACTTGCCTATATGAATTTCTGTACGGTATACTGGTAGATACCTTAAGCGAACCGGAGAGACAGGATGGTTGAAAAAAAAGAACAGAATGATTCTGTTCAAACAAAAGAGACAGACCCCAAAGAAACTTCTCTAGGCAAGAAAAGAAAACAGAAGAAAATATTAGTATTACTGTTAATTGTTGCAGTTTTTGGAATTATTGCATCGTTTGGCTATTCTATGCTTTTTAATTATTTAACGGAAATTCCTGAAACACGTGTGCCAAATATAGTTGCACTAGATGAGTCCGATGCATTGGCGGTGTTGGAGTCTCAGAAGCTTATCGGGTTTTTGGTTGGAAAGCGCTTTTCTGAAGATACAACCGCTAATCAGGTATTAGAAAGTACACCAGAACAAGGAACTACAGTAAAAGAAGGAAGAAAAGTAGGATATGTATTAAGTAGAGGCAAGGAAGTTGTTTATTTGCAGGATGTGATTGGTTTAGATGTTGATCAGGCACAAAAGTTACTTGCTGAAAATGCATTTCTTATGGAAAAGGTAGGAGAGGAATTCTCCTCAGAGTATAAGGAAGGTATTATAATATCTCAGGAACCTAAAGCGGGTGAATACTATGTTGAGGGAAGTGCGGTTAAAGTATTGGTATCAAGTGGATTTCCAGTTAGTATTAATGTTGCGCAAATAGAGCCTGGATACGACCGTTTGCTTGTTAAAATAGATCTGAAGGTTTTAG
>Ga0154585_1081_pt1 | contig 21838 bp, 14 predicted proteins | sample RifGroF2_FD_116014 | JGI IMG/M metagenome (GOLD analysis project Ga0154585, IMG submission 116014) | Candidatus Margulisbacteria bacterium GWF2_35_9 | reverse complement strand
CCGCCTATGAATATAGACGATAGCTGTGTGCCCTGCCATGTGAGCGACTGCGCTCCTATCCAGTTCGTCGGATTGCCCGCGTTGTCGTAGTTGATCGTTGTTCCGTTGTAGCTTGTGAGCTTATCGCCCCAGTAACTGTTTCCGTAGGAAAATGTTTTTGTGGACTTAACAGAACCCAACGTGCCTGTCGTATAGTTGTAAATCTTTTTCGACAGAATATTGCCTGCATTATCATAGCTGAACGTGCAGGACGAGCCCGCATAATAGTTATTTTCCCTTGTCAGCTGTCCGAGCTTATCATAAATATAGCTTAACTTTGTACTACTATTTTCCTTGACACTTATAATATTACCCATGCTATCATAAGCGTATTCATAAACCTTGCCGCTTGCAAGGGTTATTGTCTTGATAAGCATTGTAGTAGCATTTGTGCCGTATCCTTCAAGATATGTGTAGCTTTCGCTTATCAACGTTAGGCTACTGAATACGTCTATCAGGCTTTTTTGAGTAACCCTGTTAAGCGAGTCATATGAATAACTTATATCCAGCGAAGAGTTAAGGCGAATGCCTGACACAAGATCAGAATTACTGCAATAAAAGTAATCATAGACCTGTGTATATCCGTTCGATTCCTCGGTTATAATGTCGATTCTACCCTTGGTATCATAAGTATAATCGATTTCAACCTGATAATATGTTTGTGTTATATCCAATTGTTCGGTATGTGTGACTCTACCATATGTGTCATAAACAAAGAATGTGTATGTGCTGTTCTCATAATCGGCATATTTCCATAGAGTTCCGTTGGAATTGTAATAAAACCTGAATTTTTCCACACCGTTGTGCAATATCTGATAAAGCTGATCGTTTGTTGAATAATATGTATAAGTAGTATAATCGTCATTGCCGTAATAAAGTTCTGTTAACTGCTGTTTCGCATTATACTCATATTGTGCAAGCTTGGATGTTAACCCGTCTATTCCTATACTGCTTACGCTTCCGGTGTTCTCGCCTGATGTATAATATTCAAATTTGTAGTCAGTACTTGGTGTTTTTATTCTTTGTACTGATAAATCGCTCTTATAATCATAATTTATATATGTTTCATTCGAATCATATATTCCGTTAGAATTTAAATCTGAATAAATACATTCTGTACCGCCGTATGAGTTATATACATATCTGGTAATGTTATTATTTGCGCTTTTTACGCAACTAAGTGAATAATCAGAATTGTAATAATATTGTGTAGTATTTCCTCTTGAATCGATTTCGCTTGTTAATAACTGACCGTTACTGCTGTAAGTTTTACTTGAGTTTATTTTTAATGTAGATCCGTTGTTCTTGTACTGTACCTGCGTAATATTACCGTAGCTGTCATAACTGTAATCGGTTGTTGTTGTAACTCCGCGTTCTGTCTTTGTTACATAATCGACTCTTTTATTACTGTCGTGGACATAACTGTATACTACTCCTGTTGCTGAAGTTGTAGTATAGTCAACATCATTACTATTATATACGATTTGCGAGGTTCCGTCAATACTTGAGGTGGATTCAATTTTACCGTCATCATTATATTTATAAACCTGAGCGTCGACTATAGTCAGGCTGACCTTGTCGAAATATGCCGTACCATTATTATAATCATAAACGCAGTATACATCCATTGATGAGATTGTCTTAGTAGTTTCATTCGGTACTATAATACCCGAGACAACCTGCCAGTCATCCGCATCATATCTGGCGTTAAAAATTCGCTGTTCAAATGAACCGTCAGTATAATTGATTCTTCCTATTAAGCCAAAGTTTCTTCCGGCATCAATTGATGTATCAAGTATTTCATAAGAATAGTATGAACATACTCGACCGCTCAGAATAAAGCTTGTTTTACCGGATTTACCCGATACTCCGGTTGTAAAATGCTGACCAGAGCATCTTTCTGCCGTAGTGCTTCCTGTTATTTGCAACTCTCCGCCGCTGATGCTGATACCTGTACCGGTTGACCAGTTAGACGTTGATGTAAAATCATAATTACTTAATAAATTATTTGTAGATATTATTCCATTAGAGACGGCGTTCGCTTTTACTCTGCCGTCTGCATAAAGTGTGTCTGAAATATTGTGGATTTGCGCTCCGTCTATATCATTTGTATATACGGTCGTTATATTGCCATAATCATTAAAAATATAATTTAATTTTATCGCTGCATTATCTGAATACACCTTAGCCATACCATTAGGGTAGTTCAAATGCAGTGTATTTATAATATTATTATTTATTTTATTATATACATATGATATTTTATTGCAACTGATTCCGTTAACGCTGCTTGAATAGTTGGAAAAGCTGACTTTTTCAAGGGTCTTCGAGTTATATGATTCTGTCAGATATCCGCTGGAATTATAATTAAAATAATATAATATACCGGAGCTGTAGGATATTGCTCTGAGAAATCCGGTATTATTACTACTTAAACTTCCGTCATATGTTGAAGAATAAAAAAAATACACATAGTCGTTGGTCTGCAGATTTGTTATCTGTTTAATTGAATTACCTGAGTTATAGGTAATTTCAAATTGGGTATAATAGCTTGTGTCGGTGGTGTATTGATTAATCTGTACCAATCTATTTGAGCTGTAAACAAATTGTTTCTTTTTATAATTATTATCTGTAATACTTATTATATATCCTGATGAATTAAATGTTTTATAAGACCCGTTTTCAAAAATTAGATGATAATTGCTTCCATCTGTAATAATTTCTATTGTCGGATCTTCACCGGTATACCAACGATCATCATCAATGTTATATTTGAATACAATTTCATTATTATATGAATCAACGAAAGAAATTGTTTTGAAAATACCATCAGAATAATCGTTGAATTTTAAAAATTCGAACAGGTTTATACTCCATCCGTTACCGGCATTCATATTTGTGAACTTCCAGCTTTCGAATTGGCTTCCTGCTCTCGATGCTTCGTATATATGTGTTACAGGTAGTGGCATTACATTTCCGGATGTTACCATATCCGTATGCTCAAACTTCAGGTTCCCGGTAAACAGGTTTATATAAGCCATGCCATTGCCGGTACCGCCTACGCTTTGATAACTTCCTGTGTTGTTTAAGTAATCTACTTTTTTAGTATAATTAATTACAAGAAGCGGGTATGTATCTGTTTCAACAGATTCTTCTCCATTATCATATTCATCTTCATGAGTTGTATTATCCCATGGTTGTTCATTGGTAAACTCATAATTACCAATTAACTCTGTTCTTCCGTATTGACTTGCCATCGGTTTGAACATGACTCCATAATTAGCTGCGCCAGAATACCAGTTTTTTACAATTGGTAATATATTCAATCTGTAACTTGAATTTACACTTGCCGATTTGAAAAAGCTGGCAGGGTTGCTTGCAGTAGCTATCATACTATTCCATGTTGCAGATGAAGTCCAGCTTGAAGTAATTTGATAGATCCCTATTTCGATTTGACTCCCTGCATTTCCTAGCATATATAAATCGGCGCCTGTAAGAACGCAATCTGATGGAATTGTAGGCAAACTATTATTAAATTTTATTGCTGAATAATAATTATAATTATTTTGATATCCGACATATAATGGATAATTACTGGAATCCCGATATTCCTCATTTAAACTAGCTGTAGTTATATTGTTATATAAATCTATTTCCACACTCGGATCAATAACAACAGGGAAAGCTCTGTCGGTAGCATTTATCCATTCGCTGTCGGCAGTTACTTTAATAATATAGTTTCCATCACTATTCTTTGTTAATGTATATGTAACAGCGTCGGATGTATTTCCAGCAGCATCATACATATACCCGGCAGGAATCTCGTACATTACCTCACCGGTTTCTTCGTCCGATAAAGCAATAGAACCGTTTTTCTGCAATTCCGGTACGAGTCCTTTAAGCTTCAGTTCAAACTCGTATGTATAATCATCCATAGCACTCTTTACGATGATATTTTCCTTTACAGATGTGCCATCTAATATATACTCCAAGTCTGTATTTTGTAAAATATCTTCATAAACGATAGATGATTTATTACCCGATAAATCAGATGCATTGTCCAAAGTCTTTTTGCTGTTGACAGATGATACCGGATTCTCAATTACACCCGTCTTTGATTTATCCTTATTTAAAAGATCCAACTGTACTTTATATTTATCATCGGTTATTTTAAGAATATTTGAAGCATTGCTGTTTTGAGCAAACTTGAAGCTTATTCCGTTATTTTTGCTTTGGTAACCAATAATGTCATCATCTTCTGTTGCTTCTTCTAAAGTGAGTGTGTTATTAAAATCAACCCATTTTCCGTCCTTATCTTTGTAATGTACTGATTTTCCATACACAACAGCAGAATATGAGCCGTCTGACAGCTTAAAATGCTTTACGTTAGATTCTCTTAATTCTTCAACTTCATCTACAACATAATGTTTAGAATTCTTTACAGATTCAGAAGTATCTTCTGAAGTTTCTAAAGAATCATCATCATCAGAAATATCATCGGATATATCATCGCTTATAATAACCTCTGATTCTGATGCAACTTCGGGGTTAGTACTTGCTTCATTTTCCAATGCAGAAGCAGGTATTGTATAGAATACCATAAGAGCCGCTAGAACTAGTGCAATCAATGCATTAAATGTTTTTTTCACTCGTCATTCTCCTTAATAGTCATTTTAATTTAACTTCAGTTACAACGCGGAATAGGGTATTGTCGTTGCTTAATATTATGCTGTAATCACCTTCATTTTCATCTACGTATCTCAGCATTACTCCGTTATGTTCTGCTAGACCAGTCTTGTCCTCACACCACTTTTTAACTTCATTGGTTATATCAAAAATAAGCGTTTGATTTTGAGACTTTAATACTGAAGTTACATCACCTGTTTTGTATTTATTATTCCAATTTCCAGTTATGCTGCACCAATCTTCAAGTACAGAAACCAGTTTATAGGATGTATCTACATTATTTGATATATTGTAAGTTGTATAAGAAGCACTTATAATTGTATCGGCTAAAAGAGAGTAATATTTTACAAATTTATAACGTATTAAGACTCTACCGATTCCATAATCGTCGCTTATACCAACTATTGAATTATTTTTTAGGTATGCATATTTTAAGTTTGGTTTTTTTGAATAAATTGCATTATCAGGTTGTTTTTCTCGCCTTAATTCAAAAGAAATAAATAAAACAGAACCTATATCGATTATATCTTTATCAATTATGAATTTAATTTCATATGTGCTATCATTTATTTTTTTTAATTCTATAGAATTTTTATAAGAAATATTACCGCTAGAACTTTTTAACAAAGGTGATTGAATAACACCTTTTATATTTTTTACATCATTGCCTTTTTTGTCTTTTTCTACCTTGGAAATTGTTAAATAACCTCCTGGTTGAATTTCAATAATTGAGCTTGAATCTGATAAATTTAAGTTGAATAAAAATTCATTAGTACTAGCATCATCGATAATAATTTCACAATTACTTCCAAGATTTGATGGATATAATCTTAAATCATATTTATTATTTATATTGTTATAAACTATCATATTTTTATCTTCATCTATGAAGTTACTATGTTCTTCGTAGTTTGAATATATTTCATCATTTATAATAGGACAGATTTTATAATTATAAACTCCATTAATTAGTATTCCCTGTGAGTTTGAAACATATTTTGGATAATAAGGAATGATATCACTATTTGAAATTGTATAAATATAATTCTGTTCTCTCATTTTATTATTAACGTTAATAATCCTTGTATCAATTAATGAATATTTACCATTTGAATCTAAATAATTTATTGGTGACGAATAAACGTATAATGATTTAGTTTTGTCTTTATTCATAAATACAATAGAAATATCAGTTGTTAAATCATCAATTATTCCAATGTGCCCTTTAGTGGATATTTCTTCATTCGATAAAAGTTCAAAATAATCTTCTGATAGATTAATTTTTGTCTCCGTAAATTGAAATGATTCTTCTTGTGAAATATTTGAAATAACAACATCAGGTTTATTCTCACAACCATATATAAATGTAATTCCAATAATAAAAAATAAACAGAGCACGAACTTATTGATTCTCATTTTGTTTTATTTCCTTCTAATAATTTTTCCCGAAGCGTTTTTCGGGATTTTCTCCACGATTTGAATTTGATCCGGAATCTGATATGATGGGAGCTGCTCAAGGCATAAATCAAGTATGTCTTTTTTTGTACAAGATGTACTTTCAACCCATAGATGAATTTTTTGGCCAACCTTACCGTCATTCACTCCGAAAGCATATGCTTCGAAAATACGCTTGTCCTTTTTTATATCGTTTTCAATCTCCTGCGGATAAATATTCATACCGCTTCTGATTATTAAATTATCTTTTCTTCCTTTTATGTATAATAATCCTTTATCAATAACAGCACAGTCACCTGTATGAAACCAACCTTCTTTATCTATTACTTCCGAGGTGTGTTCCGGATCACCGTAATAACCTTTCATTATGCTTTTACCCTTTATTAATAATTCATCGTTTTCTATTCTACCAGTCACGGCATCCAATAAAACTCCCACCGAGGTAGGATGTTTGTCAAACAGTTCAGGTGTTAAATAACTAACACGTGGACTAGCTTCGGTAAGGCCATATACATTGTATATCCTGGTATCCGGCATACAATTGCGGATTTCTTTTGCAACGGTTTCTGTCATACATTCGCCACTGCAAACAGCAACAGATAATGGTAGTTTATTATTTAACCTTCCGGAAAAACGACAAAGATGGTAAAACAATGTGGGCGTACCGCACATTGTGTTTACAGATTTTTTATTTATTATATCAATCAGCTCAGAAGGATTGAATGCATTATTTAAAAAATGTATATTCAGACCTCTGACAAGAGAAACAAAAAATTCACCGGTCAACACCGCACAGTGGTATAAAGGTCTTGAAATTAAAATATTGCTTCCGCTTTCGATTTTAAAATATCGGATTATATCATTTATGTTTGTAATCAAATTATCATGTGTAATCATTGCCCCCTTAGGTTTACCTGTTGTACCCGAAGTGCACATAATGAAAGCAACATTATTAAGATCCTCGGTTTCATGTTCTTCTACTGATATCTTAAGAATTTCCTCGTCAGTAATTATAAACGATAATCCAACAGAATTTATTATTTTTCCGGAATGGAGCTCGCCGTATTTATCTGACAATATTACTGCAGTTTTATTTGCATAAAGACATGCCATTATAGACTTTGCTGTATTGATTGGAGATTTGCATAATATTCCATACTTACCTTGATTCAATTTTTTACCTAGATTTTCTGCGCAAGCTGCAAGTTCGTAAAATGTTATTATTTCATTATCATAACAAATAACATTGACTCTATGCTCCATTATATGTTTATATAAATATTTATAAAGCATTTGTATCTTCCTTGTTGTTTTACCAATATTCACGTATCATGTATTCTCTTGTTAATGAATATAAGTGATCGATTATAACTTTCTCTTTATTAAACGCTTCTACAAGAAAATCAGAAATTAACCACATATATTTGTTGTCATTAGTTTTGTTGAATTTTATAGATATATTACAACATCTTTCAAGAATATCACAAATCTCTTCTGCATTATTTAATATATTTATATCTGCTTTTATATTAAATTTATCAATTAAAATATCAATATCATTCTTTATTCTAACTCTATATTCCAATAATTTTCTAATATTTAACGAATAATTGTATTCATTTAATAAAATATTATTTCCGTTAATTATTTCAGCTGCTATTTCTAATAAAGTATTATAACATGTCCAATAACCATTTTTATATTCTGATACTCGATTTTCATCTACATATGTAATATATTTCCTGCAAATCTCATTACGTATGCTCTTGATATGATTATAAAAAGACTCAATACAAAAATTCATTTCATAATCAAGTATGTTAAATGTTGTTATTGAAGATAAATATTCACGTTTATACATTTCACTTATTGCTTTGTCTTCTTTTAAATTATCTAAAGCTTCAAAAGAGCTAACAACGTCTTGATAACTAAATTCTTGGCTTATCCACCTTGTATTTTGTAAAATTGGTATATAAAATATTTTTCTTGATTCATCATATCCATAAATTAATATTTCGTGAATGTAAAGACCTTCGCGTTCCATTAAGATATTATAATCGCATTCCAATAGAACATATTTATTATTGTTAATATTATCAACAATAAATTTAATTAAGTTATCACTCTTAATTGATTTATGTGAAAAACATTTTGTTTCTAAAACATTATTATAATAATTATATTGATCATACTTATGCCCATGTTCGCCATAATATAAGTTCTTTTTAAAGTCTGAATATAAGTTATTGTAATGTTGAAGCAACCAAAATTTTAAATTATTATGCGCGCTAATAATTGATGTCCTATAAAAGCTCCAGCACTCTGTAGTAACCGGAGCATCAATATTGATAGGCAATATTTTAATCATTAGCTGTCTCCTTGCAATATTTTAATGATGAAATAATCTCGCATATAGCTTTAATAGAACCAGCTTGTTTTAATGTCATTTTTTCATACGGGAAGTCTATCTTAAAATGATTTTCTATTTCAATGATTAACTCGACAAACATAATAGAATCCATACCTTCTTTTTTAAAATCAGTATCGGGAGATATGTTTTTTATTTTATCTGACGATGAATAAACATTACAGAGTATTTTATATAGATCTTTTTTTATTTTTTCCTCATACATCGTGTATACCTTCTTATAAATTAAATAGTTTTGTTATATGTATCATTAACAAACATATTTGCCTACCAAGTCATATACATCCGACACGACCGAAAAATTTTTAGTGTTGAAATCGGACAATGCAAACTCAATGGAAAATTCCTCCTCGATCGCTACGATCAATTCAACAAGTCTCAGGCTGTCTATTCCAAGCTCATCCTTAAGCTTGCTCTCAGGTTTCGGCTCACCACCTACCGGGCTCAGGTCCTCTATTATAAAATTAATTTTTTCATTAATCATATTTATATCCATTCCTTTCGTAAATACGCGGAGTTTTGCGCTGGTTTTACGAAGTAAAATTTACACCATACTGTACGGTGTAAAAGGCACAAAACTCTTATCTGAAAGCTTGCTTTCAGATTTTATCTCCGAATTTTATTGCCAACGTTTTTATGTAGTCCTCAATTTTAAAAGCCTCGCTCAACAGCATAAAATACTTTGAACAATCCGCGTATTTTTTTAAATTTAAATATTCCGCCTGTGCGAAAAGGTTGCTAATAGCATCTCTTTTTTCCTCTATCGCAGCCGGTTCAGAAACGGCGGATAAAAATTCTGTCTGCCGGTATAGAAGGGTTTTGTATATCCAGAAAAAATTTCTGATCTTTATTCCCGGATCGAGTATGGATTCAAGGTTTTCTTCGGTTATTTCGAAAGATATATTATCATTTATATATTCCGGTCTTATCTCGAAATGTTGTTTGTCGGTATCCGTTAAATCTCTAAGTATTTTAAGAATAAAACAGCTGCTGTCATAAACCTCTTCAAGTTCTTTTTTATTTAAAACAATTATTGTCTCCGGTATATCGTTGGTCAATTTGAAACAATCATTTTCTTTTTCTATTAGAATATAATGATCTGACCTTAAACCCCTTGCGAAAAGTCTGTTTTTAACAAAATCACTCTTTACCTTAACCAGCAGCTTATGTTCTGGTAAATTTATATTTTCAATAACCTTATTTATATCATCCTCATGAACCAATTCAAGTGAAATGACTCCAAGCTGCTTTAAAGTATCATGGATTCTCGGGATCAAAGAAAAATACTCAGGTTTTATACCTTCAGAAAGCATACTCAAAAGCAGTTCTTTCACGCCGATAAACGAAGTACCGTATAAAACCGAAATATCCGTTTCACTTGACTTTATCTGAGCCAGTACCTGGTTTTCAACGCATGACAATCCGTATATATTTTCAAACATACTGCATCAGAATCCTTTCGGTATGAAGCATAATTTCCTTAAAACATTCATCCGGCTCTTTATTTGAGGATATGACCGTACCTCCTGTTTCCTTTGCTATAAGAAGATACTGTTCCCTCAGTCTGTGCTGGAGATCAACATCCACATACTTATTTTTTTCATTTTCCCTGCTACGAACTCTCTTTAAGGCCATATCTACATCAACATCCAGGAAAAAGGACAGATCGGGTTTCTGGATATGAGACGCTATCTCGTAAATCCAGCAATCCTCCATATAACCTCTTGCCTTAAGATTAGCAATGCAGGAGTAAAAATATCTGTCGCTTATGACAATATTACCGCTTTCGAGCAAGGGAACTATGTATTTATCGGTATGTTGAATTCTGTCTCCCGCAGCTGACAAGGAAAGCGCACGGTAATCAAATGAAGTGTGATCCGGGTTATCCATATAGGTTCTGAATATCTCCGACGATCTGATAGCATCCGTCGGCTGTTTTGTCAGAACAGGTATGATATTATGCTCCTTAAGGTATTTTTTCAGCATTCCGATCATCGTTGTTTTTCCGCAGCCGTCAAGACCGCAGAACGTAATTAATTTTCCTAAATGTTTTTTATCTTTAAGAATCAACTTCATTTAGATATTCTCTCCGTTTTCCGCAGAACACCCATTCTTTGAAAGGAATTTCGTATTTGTATTTTTTCCTAGTAGCCGGATCGTATATTTCTTTTAAATAAGAAATATCGTTCGGCTTTATTTTCTCAAGGAAAGCATTCAAGGCAATGTTGTTTTCCGTATCGAATAATTCTTTTGTTTCCTTCAGCGCGTAATAGCATTCCTTCTCCACACCGAAATTTTTTATTCTCTCCTCAAACAAATCGGTAAAAATAATTTCTGAGAATTCGGATATAAACAGATAAATATCAAGATATTTATACAAGCCTTGGTCACGTCCGAATTCCACCCAGCTGTAGACCGAAGCCTCCTTATATAAATGTGCGCATAGCTGTATAAGGAAATCTTGCTTTGATAGAGTGTATAAATCACCATTCTCTGTCTTTATAACGCAGGTAGATTTTTTAAGCATCTCGGAAATAATGCTTTTATCCTGTTCGGGCTTGAAATCCAGCGAAAAGTTAATATCTATTTCAAGAAAGCGCATATACGGAAGGTTAATTTCTTTTATAAATGGAACCGCTTCACCTCTGTTTATCTGGGATGAAATTATCTCGGCTCTTGTTGCTTTGACTAATTCGCCGTTCCTTATATTCCCCTGAACAAATCCGTTGTTCAACAATAGACCGCTTATTCCAGAAGAATCTTTAAAATTGATTAATATATCAATATCGTTTGAGGTTCTTAACCCTGTAGGGTAAATATTTACAAGATAACTGCCCTTAAGCAGCGCATAGGGAATATCGGTATCCGTAAATATTTCTGATAAATAGTCAAGAGCTTTTTTAAAACTTTCGTTTTTTATTCTATTAGTTTCATAAATAATTTTAAGCGTGTTTCTAAATTCGCGGTTCATCTTTCCAAGAAGATTTATCTTATTAAGTGTATAATACGCTGCACCACCAACACGGTTGAAAAGAAGCTGCCCCAATATGTAGGGATAGTCAAGTCCATTGTTTATTAATTCATTTATTATTGTTTCATTAGGTTTTATATATTTACACAATTCAAGGATAAAATCGATTTCATTTTTTAACACATTCCCGCTCCTTCCAGCATAGTTTTATAAAACTCATTTTCCACGGAGAGTGCTTCTTTCGAGCCGATTTTTACAATACATCCATTTTCCATTATGATAATAGTTCTTGATCGCAGCACGGCTGAAGGTTTATGTGAAACGACAATTACCGTCGTATCTCTGGCAATATTGTTAACAGCTTCATAAACAACATCTTCAGAAAGCTTGTCCAGGGAGCTTGTTGCTTCGTCAAATATTATCAACTCGGGTTTTTTTAAAAGCGCTCTTGCAATGCAGATACGTTGTTTTTGTCCGCCCGACAGCTTTACACCGCGTTCACCGATAACAGTGTCAAAGCCTTCCGGGAGCGAGATAATGAAGCTGTAAATATCAGATTTTCTGCATGCTTCTTCCAGATCCGATTCTGTCGCGTTCTCATTAGAAATCATAATATTTTCTTTTATGCTCATATTAAACAGAAAGCTGTCCTGCATTACTACTCCGATGTGTTTATATAAATCCGATTTTAATATCTTTGTCATTCCGACATTGTCATATTTGATTCCGTCTTCATTTTCCTTACCTTCAGCGCTGTACAGTCCCAGCAACAATTTCAAAAGTGTGGTTTTTCCGCAGCCACTTTCCCCGATGATTGAAATGAAATCTCCTTTTTTTATGTTGAAATTTATATCATGCAGAACTTTCTTCTCAGTCTCCGGGTAAGAAAAAGCTGAAAAATTAATATCAATATTATTGTTAAAACTGAAGTTTTTCGCATCATCTTTTTCTTCCTGAGGAAATTGCATAGTATCGATAATTCTCATGTAATAGGGTGCGTTTGATTTGATTGAAGCGTTCCTTATATTTACCGTATCTATCGCATTAAACATCATCTCGAAAATTTCTCCGAACATAATTACGCTGCCGACGGAGACGTCACCTTTTATTATGAAAAACACACCGACTATATAAATGAAAACCTTTGACAGATAATTCGCCTTAAAATCGTTGATTACTTCCATATAAAACCAATAACGTATGTTTTTATATCCAAGAATGGCAAGCTTGTCTCTGTATTTCCTGAACTTCTTTATAAAAATATCTTCAGTGCACTGTATTTTGATTTCTCTCCAGAGTTGCAGAGAATTGTGAGTTGAAGTGTAATACTTCTGACTTACCTTCCTGATTTCCTCGTTGACCTTTTTTGAGCCCTTTGCAATCAAGTAGTTTATATAGAACATTAAGGGTATAATCCATATGCAATACAGAGTCATCGTAAAATCAATGCTTATAATAATGCATAAGCTTACCAGCGTTAAAATTATATTGAAAATATAGTCAACTATTTGATCTTTTATAAAGCTTCCTACGGCATCAACATCATCAACCAAACGCATTTTCAGTTCGCCGGTATTTCTCTTGTCTATATTGGCATACAGAGTACCGGTAATTCTGTCCCATAATGACATTCTTAGTTTATATGTGAAACCGTTTAATAGCTTGTTGCCGAAATGCAGGTTTAATGAATCGAGTATCAACCTGAAAATATAAACTATTAACAAACCTAAGATTACATATGTAAGCAGCTCTGTCTTACTGTTATATATTACTTCATCAAGCAATATCTGAAACATCTTAGGAGATATCAATGATACAGGTATAGCGAGCGTTGCCGTTATTATTAGTATAATTATTGAAAACTTGAAGGGTGACAGATATTCCTTAAAATTCTTTAGAACATTAAATCTATTTATTTTCATCTGATAACCATTCCTGTTATTTATGTTATAGTTCCGAATAACTCTTTGAATTTAGAGGATTTTTTTATTGCATTCTTCATATCACCCGCATACTCAACGGAACCATCATTAATTACAATAACCTTGTCGCAGACAGACACTGTAGCAAGCCTGTGAGAAATTAAAATTATAGTTTTATCGTTTTGATTGTTAAAAAGATTATTAAGGACAATTTTTTCTGTATTTACATCAAGTGCGCTGGTTGCTTCGTCTAATATAATAGTATCCGCGTTTTTTAAAATCGCCCTTGCAATCATAAGCCGCTGTTTTTGCCCTCCTGACAAATCAAATCCACCGGACAATTCAGTATCCAATCCGTCAGGCAATTCTGTAATTTTTTCGTACAACCCAACCTTTTTTAGTGTTTCGTAAATTTCTGAATCAGTTTTATCCCTGCCCGCTAGCAGATTTACCCTTATTGTATCGTCAAACAGCATTATATCTTGTGAAACCACACTGAAATTTTCCCTTATACTGGTTGAATTCAACTCTGTTATATTAATGTTGTTTATTAATATATCGCCATTTTTTATTTTGTACAGCTTTAATATAAGGTTTATAATCGTACTTTTGCCTATACCGCTGATTCCTACGATAGCTACTTTATCACCCTTATTTATACGAAAATCGACATCATTAAGAATTTTATTTTGTCCATAATTAAATTCTACTTGCGAAAATGTAATGCTATTTATTTTAGATATGCTATTTCCGGAAAAGTTTTCGTTTTCATACGCCAAAATTTCCGTTACTCTTTCAATGCTGATTTTTCGGCCCTTCCAGTCAAGATATATACGAAGTATCCAATTGAATTTTTTATGAAGCAATGCAACATAGGATATAATTGCGAGAAAACTACCGACAGTCATCATTTTATTCGAAATAAAGTAAACAGACAATATATACATAACAATAGAAGCCAATAAATTCAATAAATAAATACCTTTATTAACAATGAAATCCACTCGTCTAATTTTATTTCCTAATTTAATTAGTTTATTAATAAAAGATTTAATTTGATTTATAGCCCACGATTCACCGTCATTGATTTTAATTTCTCTGAAACCTTTCAGTATTTCAAAGACGCGTCCGGTAAAGCTACCGTTTACTTTGCGGTTCTCACGGGAATATATTTCATTGTATTTTCCACATATCCTTGTAAAGACTATAGGTAATAAAGCAGCTAAAATAGCTATGACAGCAATATACTTATTTATCCTGGCTATTACAAAAACCGTTCCTAAACATAATATTATGGAATTTGCAAAATGAAAAAGATTACGTTGTACAGCATTGATATATTGATCGCTGTCCCAGTCGATTCTTGTCATTATATCTCCGCTGTTAATACTGGATAGGATTTTTGCTTTTGATTTTATAACTTTTTCATATACTGAGCATTTTATTTCTACTACGAATTCATTATATAATTTCTGCCATACATATGCATAAAGCATATTGATTAATACGAAAATTAAGAATAATACTATATACGATTTAATAACTCCATATAATAAATCATATTTTTCGGCATATATAACTTCATCAATTAATTTGATAAGATTGAAGGGTAGAATTAAAGATACTGCATATGTAACTAAAATACAAACTTCTGCAACAAAAAAAAGGAATTTATATTTCCTTGCGAGAAGATATATAGATTTAACATACTTCATGTATTTGAATTCCTTAATTTAATTTGTTTTGATATAACACTACATAAATTTTTAATGGATCCGAATTTTTCTACAATCAATTCCATATTAGGAACTTTAATATTAAACTTATTTTCTATCTCCATTATAATTTTTATATATTCCATGGAATCTATTCCGATAGTATACAAATTAATTATAAATTTGTAATATAATTTCTTTTACTTCCTTCTCATATATCATAAAATTTATCCTGTATTTTTAATTGATTAATAAAACGAATATATTTGCTAACAGACTGTTGTTTAAAACTCAATCCTAATTCGTTTATTATATCGTGTATATTGTGTTCGTCAAACAAATTATTGGATTCGATTTCTATCTCATAATCGATGATGCCTAAATATAAATTCTTATCGAGCGAAACTATAAAATCATTTAACTTGTAATTGGTTCTCTCTGTAATTAAAACACCTATATTTTTATATGTATTCATATCTTCGATTTTTATTGGATTTTTCAATACATTTGGAAGTGAGATTAAATAAGTCGTAAATTCATCGCAGATTCTCAAATTATTAAAATCTGATTTGTTATATTTATATTCTAACTTTAATTTATCTTCAATCTGTCTTACTCTTAAAGTCTGATTATTGTTATACAAATATAATTCATCGTTGTCATAATAATAATTAATCTGTAAAACTTGTTTTGAATTAAAGTTTTTTAAGTTATCATGCAATTCTATATATTTTTCTTTTGTTACTATTTGTTTTCTTTCAAATTCTTTCATATGCTTATATCAATATAGATTTTATTTATTGTAAATTCTATATAATATTTGTCTTTCGTTATCATATTATAATTATAATTTAATTGTTTAAAATATTATAGCAAGTATGTTATTAACTGTCAATAGTTTTCAACATATTTAATATATCTATACAATATCATAATGTTTTAAATATAAGGAAAGATAAATCAGATCGATAGAAAATCTATATATATTTAATACTGGTGAAACCAAACATTGCAAAACTTAAAAATCTTTTATTTATTATCAATCAACAATTTAGCCCCGAAGCGGTAAATCGTAACCGTTTCGGGGCTTTTTTTATATAAATATTTAAAAAGAAGGTTGGTGATTAATTGAGTTGGGTTACAGGCAGTCTTGAAAAAGCGTTGGATACATGGAACGAAAAGCTGTCTGAAATATGGCAGCTTATCACGAAGTCGCTCGAAGATTATAAAGGCGGTATGATCTGGAATGTCATAATTGGTATTTACAGTGCATTGCAGGTTGTCAGTCTTGCGCTCCTTGTCCTGTTTTTTGTCGTCAGCGTAGTAAAAACCTGCGGGAGCTTCGCGGAGCTGAAAAACCGGAACGCGCGGTAAAGTTGCTGATCCGCTTCGTGCTTATCAAAGGTGTTTTGTAACTGCTGTCTATGCCAACCATTTGTATCTCGGGAAACCTTGCTGTATATCCATATTCCAAACGATTATGCTTACGACGGCTGGAAAATAGATTTTAAGACAGGCAAAGAAAAGATAGCAACTTTAGGAAGTATATAATATGTCAAAATTGAATCAAATCGAAAAAGTCAAGCAGCAATACACTTATGATAATAATTTTTTAATCAAGGTGTCTATATAATTTAATATTCGATTTGAATATTACCATTACTATTATCATTATGATCAATAATAATATGAGAGATACCGCCATTTGTCCTTGCTTGTGGAGTACACGATAAAATCCTGTAATGGAACGAACATAACCTCGTTGTATGAGCTTTACCCAAAACACAACCAATCCGGCATTGGGATTACGGCGCCGCATATCGGATATGAGTTTCAATTCCTCAGACGTATGTTGATTTTTTTGGCTGTGTGGTCGGTGAGATTTGTCGGAGAGAGAACCGATGTCTCCGTTATATCGTCGTTTCCATCGATATATGTATTGACGGTTGGTATTGGTGAAATAAAAACAAAGATAGTTACGAAATAATTGTAAAAATTAGTATATAAATGCAACTATCATGTCGATATATATGAATATATGTATAAAAGTGGAAGTAAAGAAGGGAGTTTTATCATGTCGAATATCAACAAGTTAGTTCCGAATTTAATAAAAAAGACAAACATAAAAGCATCGTTTATAATCTTATTAATTGTGTTATTATCTTTAGGAACTATTTATATTCGTCATACTTGGACTACGAGCATATCATCTGTCGAAGAACAAGCTATAGAAACAGCTAAGGTAGCTGAAGCTTCTATAAACGGTGAGACAGTTAAAAGTTTAAGAGCCGTACCTGAGGACGAAGGAACTGTGGCATATGATAGCATTAAAAGCAGGTTGTTTAAGCTAGCAGAAATAAATGTTGACATTCAATTTGCTTATATTTGCGCACAAAAAGGCGATAAAATATATTTTATGGTAGATTCGGAGCCAGTAGGATCGGACGACTACTCACCAGCTGGGCAAGAATATTATGAAGCTGATGATGACTTTAGAAGGGCTTTCGAAGAAGGTAATACTATTATTACAGAACCAGCAACTGACCGATGGGGAACTTGGGTTAGTATTCTTGTACCAATGAAAAACAACAAAACAGGCGAAGTTATAGCAGTGTTTGGAATGGACTACCCAGCAGAAACCTTCGCGATTGAAGCGAAACAAAATACTATACAAGCTGGGGTTAATGTTTTTTTTGCTTTAATTATATTTTTTACTTTTTACATAGTATTTAATAAAAATAGTCAACTTAGAAAAGAACAAAATAAATTAAAGCATTCAGAGGAAGAATTAATAAAAGCAAAAGAAGTAGCAGAATCTGCAACCAAAGCAAAAAGTGAATTCCTTGCTAACATGAGCCATGAGATACGCACACCCATGAATGCAATTATAGGCTTTTCGGGTCTTGTAAAGAAAACTGATCTGACACTAAAGCAGCTTGACTATGTTAACAAGATAGATTCATCAGCAAACTCGTTGTTAGGCGTTATTAATGATATCCTTGATTTTTCTAAAATAGAGGCTGGAAAACTAGAAATTGAATCTGTTGATTTTAAATTAGACCAGGTAATTAGCAATATCGTTGATGTTATTTCTATAAAAGCTGCGGAAAAAAACATTGAATTATTGAATAATATTAAAAACGATGTTCCATGTTCATTAATAGGAGATCCTCTGAGACTTGGACAAGTAATTATCAATCTTGTTAACAACGCAGTTAAGTTTACCGAAAAGGGACATATTCTCATTAAAGTTGAGTTAATTGAGAAAGATTTCGATCGTTGTCGTATAAAATTCTCTGTTAATGATAGCGGAATCGGTATGACTAAAGAGCAGATGGATAAATTGTTTTTTGCTTTTTCGCAAGCAGATTCATCTATAACCAGAAAATTTGGTGGTACTGGTTTAGGCTTAACTATATGCAAAAACCTTGTTGAAATGATGAATGGTAAAATATATGTAGAGAGCGAACTTGGTATTGGAAGTACTTTTATTTTCGATGTTGAATTCATGATACAGACTAAGATAAAAGAAAAAAGAGTCATACAATTAGAAAAACTTCGTGACCTAAAAGTGCTTATAGTAGATGATAATGAAATGGCAAGTGATATTTTAAAAGAACAACTACTGTCTTTTGGAATTAATGCTTGTACAGTTACTTCAGGTAATGAAGCGATTTTAGAAGTTAAGCAGAAATCTGTAGAAAATCAATATGATTTGGTGTTTATGGATTGGAGAATGCCAGGGATGGATGGAATCGAAGCAGCAAAATCGATTCTTAATGATAATACATTAGAGCATACGCCTATAACTATTATGGTTACTGCTTTTGGAAGAGAAGATATTATAAAAAAAGCAGAAAAAATCGGTGTTAATTCATTTCTTATGAAACCCGTTAACCAATCTCTATTATATGATACAATAATGAATGCCTTTGGTAAGGACATCATAGAAGACATTGCTCGAACCTCAAATAAAAAAGGCAAAGCAGACTCATCAAAAGGGCTCGAAGGTATTAGGGTACTTTTAGTTGAGGATAATATACTTAACCAAGAAGTAGCAACAGAGATACTTAAAGGCGCAGGATTGATCGTGGAGATTGCCAATAACGGTAAAGAAGCAGTTGAAGCAGTTTCAACTTCAATTTATGATGTTGTTCTTATGGATATCCAGATGCCAATAATGGGTGGATATGAAGCAACAAATCTAATAAGATCAAATGAAAAATTCAAGGACTTGCCAATTATTGCTATGACCGCACATGCAATGCAGGGAGTTAAACAGGATTGCATTGCAGCAGGTATGAATGATTATGTTTGTAAACCTATTGATTTAGATGCACTTTTCTTAGTTCTTAAGAAGTGGGTAAACCCTAACAATATAAATCACATAATCGAAAAAACATACGACGCTTTAATCGAAAACGATATTGAAATACAGTTCCCAAAAAACAAATCCAGTATTGATTTTGAATTAGGATTAAAAAGACTAAATGGAAACAAAAAACTCTATAGAAAGCTTCTAATTGATTTTGCCACGAGTTATTCATCATCATGTATGGATATTCGAAAAGCTAAAAATCAAAATGACATTGATTTAATTCTCAAATTGACACATACATTAAAGGGTGTTGCTGGAAATATATCCATTTACGAAATACAAAGAATAGCTACCGAATTGGAAACTGCAGTTTCGCAGAATTCAATGGATAGATTTGATTATTTAGTAAATGAGTTAGACAAAGCTTTTATCGAATTTAATACATCTATTGAGCCTTTGCTTGAAAACTCTTCATTTGAACCCTTGATAATAGATAAGCCACTTAATATAACCGAAGTGGAACCTATATTACAGAAGCTTTCACAGCTTATTTGGGATGACAATATTGATGCTGAAAATTCTTTGGAAGACTTAAGAAAACACATGGGTGAAGAAAATTTCAAAGAAGAAATGCAAATTATAACGAACAGCATAAGTGATTACGATTTTGAATCTGCAAAAGTGCCTTTACAGAAAATTGCTGATACGATTAACGTGATATTAAAAAGGAGATAGAAATGGAAGCTTTGTTAAAACAGCAGACAATTTTAATTGTTGATGATGCAAAAAGCAACATTAATGTTCTCGCTGAATTACTTAGATCAGATTATATAATTAAAGCGGCAACAAGTGGTGAAAAAGCATTAACGATTGCATTATCCGAAAATCCTCCTGATTTGATACTTTTAGATGTTGTGATGCCTGAAATGGACGGTTATGAGGTATGTAAAAGATTAAAAGCATCTTCACAAACTAAAAATATCCCAATCATCTTCATAACCGGAAAATTAGGTGAGGAAGATGAGATTAATGGTTTCAATTTAGGTGCTATGGATTATATTACAAAGCCATTTAGTCCAGTTGTTGTAAAAGCTAGAGTTAATACACATTTGGAATTAAAAAGACATCGTGATTATTTAGAAGGTATTTCCTATTTAGATGGCTTAACAGGAATACCAAATCGTCGTAAATTTAATAGTTATTTGGGCTTATCATGGAACGATGCTATTCAGGAATCCATGCCAGTCTCAATGATTCTAATAGATATAGATAACTTCAAACTTTTTAACGATAATTATGGTCATCTCGAAGGGGATAACTGTCTTACGCAAATAGCTCAAGCACTTTCCAAAACGCTAGTTCGAAAGAATGATTTTGTTGCGAGGTACGGTGGTGAAGAATTTGTATGTGTACTTCCTAATACAAACCTTGAAGGTGCACTTTTAATAGCAGAAAAATTACGACTTAGTGTAGTTAACCTTCAAATTCCTCATATCTATTCGTATACAGAAAATATTGTAACTGTTAGCTTGGGGGTAGCAACAGTTATTCCTGATGCCAATTCATCTTGTAGTTTACTTATAAAATCAGCAGATGACGCACTTTATAAATCAAAAGAAAGCGGAAAGAACAAGGTTTGTACACTTATTTAAATATTTTTGCAAAACTTCCAATCACTAAGTGCAATACTTTTTAATTATTTGATTTATTTTAACACCTTTACCGCAATTGGTGTTAATATTGACAATACAAACCCTGTTAATGGAGACTAAACTAGGAAACAAGGTTGTTATGCTAAGTGTTGGCGTTTTAGCATAGTGCTTTGTTCCATGCGTCGTCCTCGGCCACATCGCTAACGAAAGTCATTCCGTCCGTCGTATAAGCAAATATTATCTTTCTCTGATATTCCCCGTCTCCCAAGTCAATGTAAATCTCGAGCATGCTGAATTCATCCTTGGCCAGCAGCTCCAGATCCAGACTTTTAATATCATTATCATCGCTTATCATGCTAATTTCTGCCTTATTGCCGTTTACCTTATAATCATCTTTGATCACCGAAATGGTGTCAGTAACGAAATAATAATCCGAGACATCCTCACCGAAAATAAGTTCTACGCAGAAAGTATCGTCTTGGGTAACCATTTCGGATTTCAATGAAACTTTGATTTTTTCCTCATTCTGATTATCGGGGGTTAAAACGTAACTTTCAGCATCATATTCTGAAACATCTGAAATTTCTTCCAACCCCAAACCCGAATCCAAGCCCGTAGAATCGGCGGCTTCTTTTCCAGAACCGGCTTCATA
>Ga0154585_1024_pt6 | contig 21967 bp, 22 predicted proteins | sample RifGroF2_FD_116014 | JGI IMG/M metagenome (GOLD analysis project Ga0154585, IMG submission 116014) | Candidatus Margulisbacteria bacterium GWF2_35_9 | reverse complement strand
CTATCCTTTTTGTACGATAGATCCAAACGTTGGTATTGTAACGGTACCAGATGAACGTTTAGCAGTATTATCCAAACTATCAAAAAGTAAAAAATTAATACCAACTGCCATTGAATTTGTTGATATCGCTGGATTGGTAAAAGGTGCGTCCAAAGGTGAAGGTTTAGGTAATAAATTTCTAGCTAATATTCGTGAAGTCCAAGCCATTGTTCATGTGGTTCGTTGTTTTGAAGACGATAATATTGTTCATGTGGATGGAAAAATAGATCCAAAGGACGACATTGAAGTTATCAATATTGAGCTTATAATGGCCGATTTAGCGACAGTTGAAAGAAGGATTGGGTCACTATATAAAAAAGCCAAGGGGAACGATAATGAGGCCTTAGAAACAGTTTCGTTGCTTAAAGAGATTCAAGAAAATCTAGAAAAAAACAGATCTGTGAGACTCATGAATTTAACAGAAAAACAAAAAGAAAAAATAAAAGACTTAAATTTGCTAACAATTAAACCGGTAATATATTTAGCAAACATCAAAGAGGAAGATCTTCTTAGCGGAGAAACAAATAAATATGTAAAAGTAGTTAAAGAAATAGCCGATACTGAAAGTGCAGAGTGGATTATGATCTCGTCTAAAATAGAATCTGAAATTGCAGAACTAGAAAAGGACGAAGCACTGGAATTCTTAAAAGAATTGGGTATCAGCGAATCTGGCTTAGAAAAGTTGATTAAAACAAGCTATCACTTGCTTGGATTGATTACCTATTTAACAACTGGAGAACAGGAAACCAGAGCATGGACGATAAAAAAGGGTACAAAAGCACCGGGAGCTGCTGGAGTGATTCATACAGATTTTGAGAGAGGATTTATTAAAGCTCAAATTATCAGTTATGAGGATTATGTGAAAACAGGGAGTATGGTAAAAGCAAAAGAACAAGGCGTTTTAAGAATGGAAGGCAAGGAATATACCATGCAGGATGGCGATGTTGTAGAGTTTATGTTTAACGTGTAATCCTGACTCACCCCAAACCCTCTCTCAAGAAAGAGGGTATTAAATACCAAAGTTTTTCGTGCAAAATACTCATTAATCAAGTAATATTCATTCTTACAAAAACTGTACTCCGAAGGAGTGAAAGGGTTTAGGTATGATACAAATAATCCTCAGTTATTTAACAATATATGTTGTTTGGAGTACAACGGCCTTTATAATAAAAACCGCTGTTCAAGGAATCCCAGCTTTTTATTTATTTGGAATGCGTTTTTTAATTGGTGGAGCCATACTCCTATTAATCGCTGTTGTAACAAGAAAAAAACGTCAGATGCCATCCATTAGTCAGTTTGCCGGATCGTTATTTATCGGTCTTTTGTTGCTTATCGGTGGAAATGGTCTTATAACGTTTGCATTACAGAAACTAGATAGCTATGTGACAGCATTGGTTATATCAACCATACCCATCTGTGTGCTAGTGTTTGATCGACTGATTCTTAAAACACATATTACCCTTCATGCCATTATTGGCGTTAGCATGGGAATATCAGGCGTCCTTATTTTAATTTTAAATTCTGGACGGGGTAATGTGTCAATTCATCCCTATATATTTATTGTTGTTGTGGCTGTTATTATTTGGGCGCTTGGAATGTCTCTTGGGAAAAAAATTCCAATGTCGCAGGATACAATTATCAATAGCGGCATTCAGCAGTTTAGTATGGGTCTAATTAGCCTTATTATGATACAACCCTTTCAACCAGTTGGGAGTGTAGCGTGGGGAGACGTAACGAATAATCAATGGATGGCACTAATTTACTTGACTGTTTTTGGTACTATTGCGATTACCTGTTTTCTATATCTTTTAAGAATCGAGCCAAATGAAAGAGTTGTAACATATAATTTTATTACACCACTGGGATCGGCTTTTATCGGAATTGTCATTGGCGGAGAAGCAATAATACCGGGACTAGTACCAAGCGCATTTTTAATACTAGCTGGTTTAGCTGTAACGTTTTATGGTGAAAAAATATTTAATAAAACTAGATTCTTCAACAGAAATCCTAATAATAGATAAATTATAAAAAGTAAAAACTAAATTGATAAAAGAGCTCTATTGTATTAGAATTTAATTAGGTTTAATAGTATCAAGAAACGACAAGGGAAGAAGATTGAAAACAACAAAAACCAAGAAGAAGATAATCGAAAACCCCGACCTTAAAATTAATATAGATGAGGCATTGTTTTTTAATTCAGAGACGGACCTAATTCAAAAAAAAAGTAAAAATAACAGAAAGAACCCCAGTCCTTCTAGTAAGCATGATCCGAAACAGGATGTAAGCGAATTAGATACAGGTCTTAGCATCAGCGAAACCAATGCCTTTGCACGAGCAATACTTGAAAAAGCAAATTCTGAAGCAATTGAAATAAAAGAAAAAGCCTACCATAAAGCGGATTCTATTGTTGAGAAAGCAAATCTTGAAGCGAGTAATATTAAAGAAAAAGCTTTAGAAGAGGCCGATTCAATAGTTGAGGTGGCTCAACAGAAGGAAAAGGCAGGATTATTTTCTGAAGAATTAGTTAACAAAACAATACAGCAATCTTCTGAGGAAGCAAACGTAAGGATAAAAAATGCTGAAATAGAAGCACAGATTATTACAAAAAATGCCAGACAAGCGACAAGTGATATTGTTCAAAATGCACATAAAGAAGCTAACACACTAATTGATTCTGCCGAATCAAAAGCATTTGAAATTCTTGAACAAGCCAGAACAAAAAAAGAAACAGAAGAACAAATATCAGAAAAAAAGAGTTATCAAATATACAAGAAAGCAGTTATTCAAGCCGATATTATTTTAGAAAAAGCATTGATTCAGCAAATGAAAGCTGAGAGTAAAGAAAATATCGCTGCCCAAGAAGTTATAAATAAAGCGATTATGGAAGCCAGTCAAATAAAAGAACAGGCTACAAAAGAAAATCGATTAAAGATTGAAAAAGCTAGGTTTATCGAACAGGAAGCAGCATATAAAGCATCGGAACTGATTAGAAGTGCTGAGCAAAAAGCCAGTGTGTTTAGAAAAACGGTAAGCGATCAATTATTGAAGGATAAAAATCGGATGGAAGATAAACTTCATCAGATTTACAAGGGAAAAGAAGCACTTTATGAAAACAAATTAACAGAAAAGAAGAAGGAAATATCACTTGTTTTAAACAAAATATTAGAAAGTGCCAAACAGGAAATTGCCTTAATCCAGGAACAAAAAAAGTCGTTGCAGAAAGAATATGCAAATATGAGTAAACATTTAGTTGCAAACTATCAATTAAAAGAAACTCAACTTCAGGAGACTCATAAAAAACTTGAGCAAAAATATGAACAAAAGTATTTAAATCTCAAAGCTAAGCATATAAACGAGATTTCTCTATTAGAAATCGATTTAAAGAGAATTGAAGAGGAGTCCTTGAAAAAGAAGCAGGTGGCTCTCAAGGAACAAGAAGTTCAAATGACAGAATTAAACAATAAAATAAAAGAAATACAGCAAATTAAGAGTGAAAAAATATCAGAATACAAATCAACAAAAAATGCCGAGTTTAAAGCTGAAAAAGAAGAAATGGATCGTTTATACCAATCAAATATCCTAAGAATAACCAGTGAATATGAGGCATTATTGCAATCCAAAGAGTCTGAGTACAACAACTTATTACAGCAGAAAAAGCAATTAATTCATTATGAACACAATATTATTCCTAAAATAAAAGAAAACATTTCTATTCATTATCAAAAACTAAAACAGGTACTTGAATCTTAATTAATATACAAGCGGAATGCATATATTTTTGATGGAGTTTCAATAAATAGATGATTATTTTCATAGGCATATAGCATAATGGGATCTTGCATTTTTAACCGATCAAACAATTCACCGCTATTATAATAGATTGCAAGAGTTGATAAATCTTCTTTAATTATAAACCCGTCCCTAAACCACATGATGTTTTTTGGATTAACTTCCATGATATTTATGGTTGAATTCCCTACAACCGTAAGTAAATGTTCGGGAGTAAGAATATTAAGATAGTCTCCTTTTTGCATAATAAAGAGGATTGGGGGACTTGTGCTGGAAGGAATAAGAAGATTATCCGGTAACGTATAAATGACACTGGCAATACCAGTAAGGTTGAGTCGATAGATTTTTCCAGAAGAGCAACATAGAAAAATTTCGGAACTGTCCTCAGAAAATTGAGCAGAGCAAACGGTGTCGCCTCCGATTGGCATATCTTCAGGCGAGATCACTTGTTTTTGTTTCAGTATATGCCCATAAAGGGTTTTTAACCACGATTCACTATTTTCAATATTTGGGAAAGCGCATGAAATATCCTGGTCTGTCAGGAACGTGTATGCTTGGATTAGTTTATGAAGCTTAGGTTCGGCAAAAGGGTCTTTATATTGCTTTAGAGCAAAATTCTTTTGAATTTGCTCAATAAATGCTTTGTTAATTTCGGTATTTGTTGCTCCTGGTTTAATGCCAAGCTCATCATAATGCTTTTTATTTTCTTGTTGATTATGAGCTGGAAGTTTAAAAATAGAGATGATTTCTAAGGATGAATCCAGTAAATATAATTTATCTCCAACATTGATAGCTGCAATATCGAGATAGGGAGAAACAGCCAAGCTGCTTAATGTAGCGTGAATCGCCCCGACCGAAGATAGATTTTTTGTTGATATCAGTTTTAAATTAGGCCCATATAAATATAGATTATTTTCCACGGAACTTGCTAAATACCCTTTATGTAGAATTGATTCACTTAATAAGAGTATACTGTGGTTACATTTAGCAGGATTATCATTTGGATGAATTACCAGTTGAGAATCACTAAATACAATCTGAGGCAATTGAGCGGGAAGAATAAAATTATGCTTTAGTAAATTAGAAAAAAAAGAATCTGATTGCGGTGGAGCAAATGATTCTTTAGATTTTTTTATATAGGAAACAAAATCAATAAGAAGAGGATTAAAAACAAACTCAGATTCATTATCGTTTGGCATCGGCATTTTTTGCAATTTAAACCCTTGGTTTTTTAAGCGCATCGTATCAATTAAATTATTAAACTTTGTAACGTCAGAGAGCGTGGTATTATGGCATTTTTGAAACATATCCTGCATTTCCAAAATAGCTTTATAATGTTTTTTTTGTTTGATTAATTTATCAAGAATACTTTGATAGACTACTAATAAATGGGAATAATATGCCTCAGAAGTGTGGGTCCAGGAGTAAATCTTTAAGAACTCTTTTTTTGCTTTGGAATACCACTTGTAGTGTTGATAAAGCGTAAATCCACGGTTAAAAATTTTCCAGTAGGCATCCCAATCTTGATCAGGAGCATCTTTTTTTGTAACGGATTCTTTTATGGTAGAAGATATTGTAATCTCTCTTGCTAAATGGGTGTCGATTAGAAGCGTCGATTGATTATCTTTTCTGACTGGTGTGGTGCTTTTTGAATTGCCACTGACTACAGATGATATTTTTAGGGAACGTTTATTATTACGAGAAAAGCCCAAAAGGATTAGAATAACGACAATAAAGAATAATAGAAGTATATACATAATAGATTCGTTGTAAAAGTACAACATTTTTATTATAGCAGTAGCATTAATGAATAAGAAGACGAATCGTTATTTCAATAAAGTAAAAAGATCTTGAATGGTAGATTCATATACATCTGTGTTTAATGAATAATAAGTGTGTTTGCCATCTTTCTTTTTTTTTAGTAGCTGAATGGTTTGCATTGTTTTTAGGTGGTGTAAAATTAGATTATGGCTGAGTGATAATTCTTCTTGAATTTCACATACGCACTTCTCAGAAGATTTTAATAGACAAATGATTCTTAGTCGGTTTTCATCAGCTATTGTTTTTAATATGTGGGATGAATGTTTTAGATTTATAGAACAGCAGGGTTTAGACGCCATTTAGATTAAATAAAATGTTGAAAAAAGTTAATTAAATAACCGATCAAAATTATTGAAAAAGAGACAAGCCCAAAATAGATAAGAATTAATTTTAGCTTCATGGCGCTACGAAGAATAATGGCTTCTGGAAAACTGAGCGCAGCAGTTGCCATCATGAATGCAAGTGCTGTCCCAAGCGGAACCCCTTTGTTAAACAGAACCAGCGCTATTGGAACAATGGCTGCACAGCTTCCATAGAGCGGTACACCAACAATTACTGCGATAGGAACCGTTAGAATGCCACCTTTGTTTATGAGTGCATGAATAAAGGCTTCAGGAACAAAATTATGTATTATTGCTCCAAGGGCTGTTGCCACTAAAACCCAGAGCCATAACTGTTTAGTTATTTTTTTTGCTTCATCAATACCAAAACCGACACGGCTTAGGAAAGACGGATATATTTGGATTTCTTCAGCAGCATTATTTAAATTATTTTTAAAAACAATCAGATGATCCAATTTTAATCGATCAATAAGCAACCCTAATAAAATGCCACTTAAAAGCCCGCTTAATACGTATATCATGGTAATTTTAATACCAAAGAAACCAAGCATTAATACCACCAAATATTCATTAATCAAGGGAGATGTGATTAAAAAAGAAAAGGCGACACCTAACGGAATGCCGGATCGTACAAACCCAATAAAAATAGGAATACCAGAACAGGAGCAAAAAGGGGTAAGCGCTCCAAAAATAGATGCAGCAATATGGCTGACAAGTTTGTGCTTATTTGCCATCCAAGCTTTTATTTTTTCAGGAGGGATAAAAGTCCTTAACATTCCTATTAAGGTAATCATAAAAAAAAGCAGAAAAAGAATTTTTATATAATCGTATATAAAAAAACTGAGTGCTTTTGAAAGTTTAGCTGAAGGATCCAGCCCAAATGCCTCAAAAAGTAGCCAGTTTACTGCTATTTGCAACACGATTTATCTTTGCTTTTACAATTGCATGGAGCTTTTTCTTCTGCTTTTTTTTCTAGTTTTTGGTCAAGTTTGTCAAATAATTTTGAAAGTAACCCTTTTTTCTTTTCTGTCATAATACCCTCCATAAGTTTATACACATTAGTATAGCAAAAAAAAACAATATGTCAATACTTGTTGACATATTGTATAAAAAAACAATTTCATGTAAGATAAATTTTGGTAGCATAACTATGGATGTTGTGTATTTAAACAATATACTGTTATAAGTAACACTATAGGAAGGGAATCAGAGGATGAGTTCTTGCAAGGAATGCAAAAAGTTTAAAGGTAATGGCAAACGATGTGATCGTGGTATCTTAACAGCAGATGGTTGTTGGTGTGAGAAACTTGAAATACAACAAGAAGCTGCATAATTAATTTTCAATATTTTTCTACAACGGGAACAATTTAGTATCTAACATTATCCAATACTTAGTACAAGAAATCAAAAGATAACTTGATTACTAGGGGGTAAAAATGTTTGATATACTTCGAAATTCAGAGAATGCCATGCGGGCATTTGAGTCTGGACTAAAAATCAATACAGCAAATATGGGTAATATGAGTACCATTGGATATAAATCCATTCAATATAATTTTCAAAGTATATTTGGTCAAGTTCTAAATAACGGTTCGTCCGGATCAGCTAGTCATGGTGGCACTAATCCAGTGCAACAAGGACAGGGTGTATCTCTTTCAGCTGTTAAGATTGATTTTTCGCAAGGCGATTTAGGTGCTGGTGGTAAATTGGATTTAGCCATTCAAGGAAATGGTTTTTTTATTGTTTCAGCGAGTCAGGGTGATGATTATTTTTTCACACGAGCTGGAAACTTTACTTGGAACAACAATGGATATTTAGTAAATTCTTCAGGAAGAAAAGTGTATGGTTTTCCTTATATAGGAAATGAACAGTATGCACATAGCATGGAACCGATTTATCTTGAAAATAACCGAGATGCTGGTTGGCAATTTGATGGATCAGACGGGATTCTTGTAAAAAATTATGAAAAATCAAAAAATGGTGACCCAAGTCAACCAGTTTATAAAATTGCCTTAACGGATTTTTCCAATCGCTCAGGTTTATTGCAACATGACGGCACTACCTTTAGAGCCACTTCGTCATCAGGACCGGCTTTTGCTCCCTGTTTCTCACAAGAGCAGGGTTTAGGAAGCGCAATATCTGGAAGTGTAGAAAAATCTAACGTATTTTTTATTGGTGAAACCATTGACGCAACCGAAACACAACGAGCCATGCAAGCATCGTTGACTTCTATGAAGATTGCCAGCCAGATTATCGATAATGTTATCCAAATGTTAGGTAATTAAAACAAGTTTTTTTCTTTAGAAGTTTTTAGTAGCTTAATAGTTCTCTGAAATTTTTTTAGAAATTCTTTTTGTTCAAAAGACAATGTTTCTCCTTTTTTTGCCTTATCAATTAGTATCTTTATCTTGGGTTTTACAACAACTAATAACTCTTTTAATTCAAGGATTTGCTTCTGAACTTCCTGTGTTTTTTGAAAATCAGTAGACTCCATTTATTTAATTAGTTTAATCGCACTTAAGGGCCATATTACAAACCATGCCCTGCCAAGAATATTGTTTTCAGGAACGATTCCCCATACGCGACTATCGCTACTTCGTGGGCGGTTATCACCCATCATAAAATAGTGCCCTTCGGGAATCTTTACTGGTCCGAAGTCATTGTAGTCAATATTTTGTTTTTGGTTTTCCACAAGCTTTTCACCATTAATATAAACAACTCCATTTGTTAGCTGCAAAACGTCGCCAGGTAAGCCAATAACTCTCTTTACATAACGTTCCCCAATTAGACTGGGTGGCTGGAAATAGACTGGTTCTGCAAAAGGGTCATTATTAAAGTGGTATTCTCGTCCCAAAATAGGTTCTTCTGGAGGAAAGAAAACGACAACATCAAAACGATGGATCTGTTTGTTAAACCGAAAAATATATTTTGTTTTTGAAAATGGCATATTCTTTTTGTATAAGGGGTTTCCAACAAGTAGCATAATACTTTTTTTCTGTTTAGCTTCATATAAAGGGTTTTGAATTCCAAAATAAGATTTATTAACGATGACTCTATCTCCAACATTAATGTTGGGGATCATTGAGCCAGTTGGGATAAGATGAAATTCAACGATAAATGATTTAATGAATAAAGCAATTGCGATTGCTATTAAAATCGTTAAAACATTTTTAAGAAAAACTTTCATGAAGAAAATTAACTTAAACGAGGATCTTTTGCTTTAATTTTACTCGTTTTTGATCCTAATCGGCTTCGCAAATAAAATAATTTAGATTTTCTAACTTTCCCTTGGCGAAGAACCTCTATCTGAGTAATTTTAGGTGAGTGAAGCGCAAAAGTTTTTTCTACACCGATACTACTTACAATTTTACGAACAGTGAAAGTTGTATTTAGTCCACCATTTTGAATTTTTAAAACGGTTCCTTCAAAAGATTGGATTCGTTCTTTTTTTCCTTCTATAACTTTAACAAAAACCTTTATTGTATCTCCTACATTAAATGCTGGTAGATTTTCTTTTAGTTGTTCATTTTCAAGTGCATCAATTATCTTGCTCATTACATTCCTCCTTAAGAAAATAATCTATTAATATTTTCTTTTCCATTTTATTTAACCTATATTTAGCCAATAGATCTGGTCTATAACAAAGAGTATTTATTATAGCACTTCTTTTTTTCCAGTGCTCTATTTTTTTATGGTTTCCCGAAAGTAAGACATCGGGAACATTAAGGGTATCAAAAAAACGCGGACGTGTAAAGACATTCCAATCGAGTAAACCAGAAAAAAAAGAATCTTCTGAGGCAGAGTTTTTATTTCCAAGCACATCAGGAATAAGTCGAACTAGCGCATCAGTAAGGGTTAATGCTGGTAACTCACCCCCGGTTAGCACATAATCTCCGATCGAAATTGTTTGATCAATAAAATTTTCTATTCTATGATCAAAGCCTTCGTAATGACCTGCTATTAGAAGAATATGTTCTTTTTTTAAGAGATTTTGTAATAGGTCCATTGTTATGACCTGTCCTTTGGGAGAGAAAAGAATTTTATGTGTCTCTTTATTACAAATTGCTTTGATAGCGCTAATCGTTGGCTCAGCTTGAATCACCATACCGGTGCTACCACCAAAGGGAATATTATCTATTTTATTATGTTTATTTGTCGAATAATCGCGTAGATTATGAGTGTTTATTCTTATTTTATCAGAAGAAATAGCTCGTTCAATAATACTTTCGTTTAAGTATGGAGTTATAACTTCTGGAAAAAGAGTTAAAATGTCGATCTTATTTAGCATAATTAGACATATTCAGGGTTTTTAACAATAATGGATTTGTTTTCATGATTTTCAGAAATAATATATTCCTCTGTTACTGGAATGAGGATTTCTTCCTGTTCATTTATAACACTTATTACATCATTGCATTTTGTATAGATAACCTCTTTGACGGTTCCAAGAGGATTATTTTTGCTATCAAACACACGGTAATCTATCCATTGCTCTGGAATAAAAAGACCCTCTGGAATAAGTCGGTCATCATTAGTATCAAGCTTAATTGAAACGATAAGGGTTTTAAGCCTATCAGCGGAAGTGGCATCGTCAATGCCTTTAAATTTAACAAGAGCACAATCATGTTGCCAACGTACAGTTTCAACGAGATACAAAGTGGGCTCGATTAGTACAGAGTCGATGGTTTCAAGAATTTGAGAATACTTATCTCGGTAAAGATGAACCTTAACTTCTCCCTTTAACCCATGGGGCTTTCGAATATATCCGATAGGGAGAAGTATATGTTCCGAAGTAGATTTGGAAGTCAACTAGGCCTCCGAATCCCCTTTAATTTCTTGAATAACCCCATCTTTAACGATTAGTTCAAGTGCACCAAGTTTTTGATATAAATTATCGCCGACTTTAACTCCGACAAATCCGTCGATTGTTCCTTGAACAAACTCTGAATTTAGTTTAAGGTTTTTTGCTTCATCAATACGCTTTGATAAATCGGCAATCACATTTTCCTGCTGTTGTTTTTCCAGTTTTAACTGTTGTTCAATGGATTTAATTTGCTCAGAAGATCCTTCGCTTTGAAGGGATGAAATTAGGGAATTTCCTTGTTTTTCTATTTCCTGAATTTTGTTCTTTAAGTCCTTTATTGCTGTTTCAAGTTCAAAAGAAAGATAGTTTTTAAAATCATCTGTAACAATTGCCTTTATTGTAACGGTTCTTTTTAGAGTTATTGTTTTTGACATAATAATATCCTTTATTTTGTAATAATTTCTACAGTGACTTTTTTGCCTTGCTTTGCTGCAGCGGCTTTTACAACTGTTCGAATAGCATTAGCAATACGGCCTTCTTTTCCAATAACTTTACCGACATCATCGGCACCAACCTTAATTTCTAAAATAATAATACTTTCACCAGCGGTTTCTTTAATGACAACGTCTTCCGGATTATCAACAAGGGACTTTGTGATTAATTCTACTAATTCTTTCATTGTGACGACCTCCTACGTGAATGTTATACTTTTTTTGCTATTATTTCTTCTTTTTCAGTGGTTTCAGTAGCTTCTTTTTTGACTGTATCTTCTGCTTCTGTTTTTATCACAGGTGTCGTTTCTTTGACATCTTTAGTAGATTCTTTTTTCGCATCAACCTGTTTCTTTGTTTTTTTTGCTTCTTTTTTTGGAAGAAGACCTTCTTGTATGAACAAACGCTCAACCGTTTTTGTAGGTAATGCACCTTTGCTTAACCAGCTTTTTGCTTGTTCAGCATCGATTGTTACAGCTACAGGTGTAACGACAGGATTGTATTGACCGATAATTTCAATAACTTTTCCATCTCTAGATACTCTAGAATCTTGTATAACAACTCGATAAACGGGCTGCTTCTTTTTTCCTCTGCGTTGTAAACGTATTTTTACTGCCATCTGTCACCTCCTTAGTGAATTGGGTAAAATATTATAGCATGAGATATATTCTGTTTACAATCTCTCAAGTTATAGCTATAAATGACACATTTTTGGCGCGCCCGGAGAGATTCGAACTCCCGACCTCCTGTTCCGTAGACAGGCGCTCTATCCATCTGAGCTACGGGCGCACAACTTTAATTCTCAGAACAGTTTAAATTGTATGGTGATTTTTGTAAATAAATATAAGGAGAATAACACTCAATTGATGAGTGCTATTCTCTATAGATTATTTATTTAGCTTAGGAGTATACGTTAAATTGTTGTTTTTTACTGATACAGAGATTGTCGAATTGGGTAGTACGCTCTTATCTAGAAGTAAATCTGAAACGGCATCCTCAATGTTTTCCTGAATTGCTTTTCTTAAAGGTCTTGCTCCTTTATTTTCTTTAAAGGCTTTTTCGATTATAAAATCTTTTGCAATAGGAGATAATTGAATTGTGATTTCTTTGTCACTAATCCGGCGGTTAATATCATCAATAAAAAGTTGAGCAATTTGTTTCAAACTATCTTTCCCTAATGCTTTGAATATAATGATATCATCAATACGGTTAATAAACTCTGGACTAAATGTTTCTTTTACATCAGCCATTATTTTATCTTTCATTCGAGAATACTCTTCTTTTTCTGCATTGTTATTGGTTGAAAACCCAAAGCTACTTGTGTTTTCAATTGTTTTGGCTCCGACATTAGATGTCATTATTATCAATGTGTTTTTAAAATCAATAAGCTTTCCAGTTGAGTCGGTAAGTCTTCCATCCTCCATAACTTGTAGCAGGAGATTTACTACTTCTGGATGAGCTTTTTCAATTTCATCAAAAAGAACAATGGAGTATGGTTTTTTGCGAACAGGTTCAGTAAGCAAGCCACCTTCATTATAGCCAACATATCCTGGAGGAGATCCTATCAGTCGTGATACAGTGTGTTTTTCGGTATATTCGCTCATGTCTATTCGAACGATTAAGTCTTCTTTTCCAAATAGAAACAATGCCAATTGCTTAGCAAGCTCTGTTTTTCCTACGCCACTGGGCCCTAAAAATAAAAATGAACCAGTAGGTCGCTTTGGATCCTTTAGTCCGGCTTTAGAGCGTTTTATTGCTTTTGTTAAAGACTCAATGGCTTCATTTTGGCCAACAACCTTTTTAGACATATTAACAGCCATTTTCTTTAATCTTGCTGATTCAGATTGAGTTAGTTCATTTAATGGAATTCCGGTCCAAATGGATGTTACTTTAATAATAGATTCTTTGTTTACGACAATATTTTTTTTCGGACGCTTTCCTTGAGATGCCTCTAGCATTTCTGCAGAAGCGGCTTCGTCGATTAGGTCAACAGCCTTATCAGGTAATTGTCGGTTTGTAATATAGCGTGTTGAGTAGAATACTGCTGCTTCTAGAGCATCAGGTTGAATCGTTACTTTATGGTAATCCTCATAGCGAGATTTTATTCCTTTCAAGATTTCGAGTGTTTCTTCAACCGAAGGTGGGTCAATTAGAATAGATTGAAAACGTCTTTCAAGGGCAGCATCATTTTCAATTGTTTTTCTATACTCATTAATGGTTGTTGCTCCAATACACTGGATTTCACCTCTAGCAAGAGCAGGCTTGAGAAGGTTTGCAGCATCCAAAGCTCCTTCAGAATTTCCAGTACCGATTATTGTGTGAATTTCATCAATAAATAAAATAGTGATACCGTCATTTTTTACTTCCTCAATTATTTTTTTTATTCGTTCCTCAAATTCTCCTCTAAAACGTGTGCCTGCAACCAAAAGACCTAGGTCAAGAGTTACGACTCTTTTGTTGAGTAAGTTTGGAGGGACAGATCCTGCCACAATTTGTTGAGCTAATCCCTCAACGATTGCAGTTTTACCTACACCTGCTTCACCGGTTAATACAGGATTGTTTTTGTTTCTTCTACTAAGAATCTGCAAAATGCGTTGCATTTCAAAGCTTCTACCGATAACAGGATCTAACTTATTTTCTTCTGCAAGTTTTGTAAGGTCAAGGCTATACAAATCCAACGTCGGTGTTTGTTGCCCAGAGTCTTCTTTTTCAACAGCAACTGTGTCTGATAAGCTTTCCCCAAGGGTTTCAAGAATAGAGGCTCTTGTTTTTGTAATATCCATATTTGCTTCGGAAATGATTGCGGTAATACTCTGAGATGTATCTTTCAATATCGCTAAAAAGAGGTGTTCTATGGAAACATAATTATGTCCAAGTTGCCTTGCTTCATCCCAAGCTTGTGAAAGGGTTAGTTTTACTTGAGGTGAAAAGGGGATCGTTTCGTTTTTGTATGACCCTTTTTGAGTTTGTAAATGTTTTTGGATGATACTTCTAAAAAAGTTGACATCCAGTTTTATTTTTTCGAAAGACGATGTAATAACGGAATCTTCAATTTTAAATATGCCATAAAGGATTAACTCATTATTAATGTAAGGAATTTTTAATTTTTTTGCTTTTTCTTGGGCAAACATAACAACTTGAATCGCTTTTTGTGTAAATTTTGAAAACATATATACCCCTATAATTTTTTGAGTCCTATATTACAGTAATCCTGATACATATGCAAGAAAAAACCACGTAAACAATGGGAAATTCGCTTAAAAAAGGCTATATTCCTTGTATTACTTGACTTTTAAAATAATTATGATGTATATTTCAAATATATTAAGGATGTAAAAGGAGGTGAAATATATGAACAAAGGTCAATTAATAGACAGTGTTGCTTCTGATACAAAATTAAAGAAAACAGAAATTTCAAAGGTTTTAGACTCAATATTAGACAGCGTTAAGAAATCTCTTAAAAAAGGGGATGACGTATCTCTAGTTGGATTTGGAACATGGAAGAAAAAGAAAAGAGCAGCAAGAACAGGGAGAAACCCTCAGACTGGTGCAGCAATTAAGATTTCTGCTAAAAACACAGTGGTATTTAGTAGTGGTAAAAAACTAAAGGATGCCGTTAACTAGTATCCTCATATAATGTTGAATAATGCCCCAAATTTCGGGGCATTATTTATATCCAAAACGTAACGTAATAAAATAAACGAAAATAAGAGTTGACGTAAGATGATAAAAGTTTTATATTATATGATGCCGGCAATAACCAAAAATAAGGAGGTTTTTATGGCAGCATATAATCACATTACTTTGGTCGGAAATCTAGTTAAAGACCCAGAAGTAAAAAAAGTAGGCAAGAAAAATAAAACGGACTTTACGATAGCTGTAGATCGCTATGCGGGAAAGGATAAAGAAAAAGAAGTAGATTATTTCAATATTGTAAGTTGGGGTAAATTAGCTGAAGTTTGTGGTGACTATTTAAAAAAAGGAAAAAAAGTATTAGTTGATGGAAGAGTCCAGATTCGAACATATAAAAAAGAAGATGAACGTAAATGGATAACAGAGGTTGTCGCTGATAATCTAAAATTTTTAACAAATAAACCTCAGAGTCAAAAAGAAGCATAATGCAAATATTTGGCGCATCCTATGTTGCTACAGGGATGCGCCAAATATATCAACTTAAAAATCAATCATAGAAAAATACTGGAATACATTCTATAAATATTGTTTAAACCCGCTTTAATGTGTATACTTTGATTATATAATCACTAGAAAAAAAAGAATTTAGGGGGGCTTTTAAGCTTGAAGAAAAAAGTCAAACTAATAGCGATATTATTGTTTTTAGTAAATATACTTTTTGCGGAAAACATATTGCTATATCAAAAACATTTAGAGGAAACCGTTCAAAGCGCCTTGGATAAAATACTTGGAGACGGAAAGTCTATTGTATACATATCATTTACTTCTGAAGCTGAAAAGTGGGAAGTAAATTATACAAAATTCCCAGATATAGAAGGACTAAGTGATTCTTCAAAGGTAAAAAAACAAGCAACAATTGTTCCAGGAATACCTTCGTTAAGATTTTTAACAGAAGGATCAGATAATGAGTCTTCAACCCCATTAAATTATGAAGTGGTGCAGAGGCCACCAAAAGTCAAAAATAAAGAGATTGTTCTGATCTTAGATAAAAGTATAAAGTTGGGTGATTTGCGTACTGTTAAACTTTTTGTAACAAAGTTTTTAAATATTGATGAAAATCAAGGAGATAAAATTACAATTCTAAAAGAAAAATTTTCTACAATTGAAAAAGCTCAGTTGTCAAAACAGAAGGTTACGTCAAAAAAATTAACAGGACTCATGACAGTAGTTATTGTTGCCGGAGTTGGTTTAGTGGCCATTGCCATTGTATTTATTTTATATCGATTTATTGTTGGGTCTGGTAAATCCAAGAAAGGTTCTGGCGATGGGGCTCCCACAATGATAATGAAAGAACCTGAGCCCGAAAAGGAAAAAACAGAAGAAGAAAAGCAAGAAGATGAGGATGAAGAAAGAAAACGAGCGGAAGAAGAGTTAATTAAGGATATTAATAAGGATATTCTAGGTAATGGTGCTAGGTATTTTAATTTTATTAATGAAGACAATATTTATAAATTAAAATTCTTGTTACAGGTAAAAATTGCATTAAAAAAGGCAACCCCTAAAACAGTAGCAGTTGTGATGTCGTGTTTGCCATTTAAGCTATCGGCATCAATTCTTATGGAGTATCCGTTAAAGATTCAAGGCGAAATAGCAAACAATTTATTAGTATTACAACATTATTCTGAAGTTGAATTACGGCAACTTGAAACGGAGATAATGGAAAATATCGATTATTTATTTGGAGGCAAACAACGTCTAAAATTAATATTAGAAAAGATAACCGGTGAAGACAAGCGTGATATTCTAAAAATTATTTCGGAAAAATATCCAGGAATAGCAGATGAACTTTCATCGCTTATTGTTCTTTATGATGAGATGCTTGGATTGGATGAGCAGGTGCTTGGAAGGATTTTTGGAGATATCGATACAGAAGATATTGCAACTTCATTAGTTCATATCGATCCTGCATTGCAGAGAAAAGTAATGAGTACATTACCGAAAGGTGTTCAAGCGATGGTAGATCAGTGGTTGAATTTGAAAGCAAATACGGCTTCGCGTTTTGATGTTGATCAAGCGAGACAGAAAATTATTAATTACGCACAACATTTAGAAAAGGAAGGATTTATAACATTAGGTCATGAGTGATATATCAAATAAAAAAGAGATGAAGCAAAAAGAAAAATCAAAAGAGATAACGAAAAAGTTATCAGTTGTTGAAAGCAATAATAAAGGTCGGTTGGTTGAGGAGAAAAAGTATTTTACATATATTAATGAAAGCAACGCATACCATACGTCACATGTTCTAAAGAAAATTATTAAATCAAAGCCGGAAAATGTTAAGTATGTTTATCTTGTTATATCATCAGTAGACCCAGAAATAGCTGAAAAATTATTAATTGAATTTCCTAGTGAACAAAAGGCTCAGATAATAGCAGAAATTATATCTTTAATTCAATACAGCAAAAAGGAAATTGAAAGTTTTGATAAAATTCTTAGACGATTGTTAACTGAGCAGTTTGGTGGAAAATATGTTCTTGCAAAAATTCTTGAAAATTTAGATTTAGACCAAAAAACAGCTCTTGATAATGTTTTTAGACAAAAATTTACAGAAAATGCATCCAGTTTTAGGTCAATTATGATTTTATTTGAAGATCTGTTTAAAATTAATGAAAAAGATTTTGTTCGAATATTCTCAGATGTACCCTCGGAAGTTTTATCAATCGCATTTTGTAATCAACCACAAGTGCAGGTTGATCGGCTGTATGATGTATTACCAAAAGGGGTAAAAAATATTGTTCAACAGGGAATTGAGCTAGGTAGAAAAAAATATTCGAAGAGCGAGATTAACAAAGCCCAACAATATGTGATTGAATATTCTAAGAACCTAGAAAAAGATGGGTTTATTGATCCAATTTTAAAAGAAGACAACGGGAAGAAAGAGTCCTAACATATGGATTTTATAGCACTTATAGGATTAGTTGGAATCGGATTTGTCTTAGCTCTATCAGTACCTGATATATTTGTTCATCCAGCGACGTACATTCAAAAAGAATCGGTCATTATGGTTTTTTTTGGAGTTATTATGTTGTTTGTAACAGCTTCAACAGGTAAGGACATTAAAAACACTATTGCTGCGATAGGCGTTTTATTTAGAGGTGGAAAAAATTTAACAAGTAGAGAAATTGTAGATAAACTTGTTGAGTTATCTATTATTTCACAAAAAGATGGCCGAGGAGCGCTTGAAGGAGCTGGAGAGGGTTTTGATGATGGATTTTTAGATAACGGATTGCAGATGATTGTGAATAAATTGCCTCCAGAGTTTATCAGAGTCGTTCTTGAAAATGAAATTTCAGAAACAGAAACACGACATGCAGCCAATGCTGATAACTTAAAACTAATAGGAGCATTAGCGCCGATGTGCGGTATGTTTGGTACTATCATCGGGATTATACAAGTATTAAAAAACATGAAAGATCCAAAAACAGTGGGTCCTGCCATGTCTCTTGCATTAATTACCTCAATGTATGGTGTATTTATATCAGGTTTTATTATGTCGCCATTAGCGAATAGGTTGACAAAAAAAAGTGAAGAGGAAATATTAAATAAAGTAATTGTAATTGAAGGAATTATTATGATTTCGAAGGGAGAAATACCTATAAAAGTTGAAACATACTTAAGCGGTTTTTTATCAAGGAAAAATAAGAAAAAAGAAGATGATGGTGTTGTAGAAAAAAATGCCTAGAAAAAGAGTAAAAAAAAAGGATGCTGAAGGGGGTAACTTTTTTACAATATGGGCGGATTTAAATTCTTTTTTAATGATTCTGTTTCTGTTGTTGTACACTTTTGTAATGGACAAAGTTTCGGAGATTGAGCAACAGAAAATATATGAATCGATACGGTTATCTCTGAAGGGAACAGAGTTTCAGCCTAAAATAGCAAAAGAAGTGCCTGACAAAGAACGACAAAATATTGTAGATAAAGTTGTTAGATATATAGAAGATCAGAAGTTAAGTGATTTTTTAAATGTCATGGTAGAGGAAAATAAAGTACGAATTGTATTAGCGCAGCCTGTGTTATTTGATACTGGTAAAGCAGAGCTGAAGGAAAGTGCAATGGAGTTATTAGGGGATATTGGAAAAATGCTTGCTGAAGCAAAAAATCCAATTATTGTAGAGGGACATACAGACAATATGCCAATACATACAGACAAATATGATTCAAACTGGGACTTGTCCTTTGATAGGGCATACTCGGTAATAAAATATTTAGTGAAAACGGTTGGTATTTCACCTGTAAGGATGAATGCGATTGGTTATGGAGAGTATCGACCGATGGCTCCAAATGATACTCCTGAGAATATGGCTAAAAATAGGCGTATTGAGATTAATATATTATTAAAAGAAGTATTTGTATCTTCTAAAAAGGAAGAATAGAAAATATGATTAAACGCCTCATATTAAGAACCTTAATTTTGGTGAGTTGCTTAATTTCTATCAGTTTAAGTAATATCGATACGCTAGTTATAAAATCTGGGTCAGTCACGACGAATTATTTAAATGTCATGCAGAACCAGCAGTTTATTTTTCAAATGAGTGGTGCGGATTATGCTACTATTAATATTTCAAATAAAATTATTGTTTTTCTTGATGGAACCGTCGGTAGCGGTGTAAGTTATGTTAGACAAGGATCAAGTTATTTAGACGGCCAATCCTTTACTAAAAATGGAGCAACTTACACGCTAAGTATTCGTTTGAAATGGCAGAATAATTTTGTTCAAAATCAAGCATATGTAGTAACGATAAACAATGATGCTGGTTCGGTTACATCGAACATTTTAACATATAACGAATCGTTTATTATTCAGACATTTAATATACAAAGTTATCCGGAATATATGTTTCAGGATGGGAGCGATTTATGGTTTAAAGGAGGAATTTCAGCTGTCCAAGGAGTAAACTGTGCGGGTATTATTAGATATGAATATCCACTGGGTTCAACGTATGTATATCCACTCAAGGATGTATCTGCCAAGCTATATTTTGACAATGTGTACGAAGGTTCGGTTGTCAGCGTTTTAACAAATGGTTCTTTTGAATTTAATAATTTTACAATACCCGTATCTGCTACTGGAGTCAGCGATCATGTCAAACTTAAAATTAACGTTGAATTTCCAATAGGAAAGGCTTTTTTAAATACAAGCAACTACACAAATACTAAGAATATAAAAATTGATAATCAGCCACCAATACAAAATACGGCAGTATTATCACTTTTACCGGATTTTTATAATAATGATGCGATTACTAATATAGCTGGAGTCCGTGTTCAGCCTGAAACAGGCTGGTATAACCAAACAACGGTATCGGTAAAGATAACAAATTTAGCGGGATTAAGTGATTCTTCTGGGAGTGGATTGAATCCACAATTTTTATATGAAGCGACTGATGAATCTAAATATGCAAGTCCAGATAGTACTGTTAACATTAGAACGATTGAAGGATTAAGCAGAATAATTAATGTATATGTACTAGATAAAGTTAGCAACAGATTAACGATGTCTGCTTTGGTTAGCGTTGATGTTACCCCACCGGGTATTTTTTATCTGACATTGGATGATGATAATGATAACAGTATTAATCAGATGAAGCCTCAGGCAAGTTGGTATAATGATGAGACAGTTAGTATGAGCTGGACACAGCCAAGTGATGTTGCACTCAGATTATTGCCATATCAAATTAGGAGTGATTTTGGGTGGCCAACTTGGTCAGCACAAATCGGATCGGTTATATCCTTAAATCATTTTCAAAGCACAAAACAAGTATCGGTTTTATTTGTCAATGAAGGTGGAAGCACCATTAGAAAAGCTATTGTTAGAGCCATAGATAAGGCAGGAAATATCAGAAAAGTTGAACAGCAGCTTTATGTTGATACAACCCCCCCATCTGTTAATTACTTAAAATTACTGGCAGATACCACGTTTGAAGAGGGACATAGAACTCCTGAAACAGGTTGGTATAATGATGGGTCCGAAGTTCGTTGGATGTGGTCTGTATCAGATGCAGGTATGTTGCCAAATCAGCCGTATTCTTATCGAAATTTAAATGGTATAAAATCAATTGTAAGAGTGACAACGAATGTTAATGACGCCATCGTTGATACATCTGAGGCTCCAACCGGAAACGTATTTGAATTAAAAATATGGGATATGGCAGGCAACGTTACGTTTGTGACCAAAACAGTATATGTTGATGAAACTGCAGCAGATTTTAATTCAGTGGGAATAAACTTTATTAATGATAACACTGATAATTTATCAGATGGTGTACCTCCAAATGCTGGTTGGTATGATCAAGCAACGGTTAATTTAGTACTTACATGGAATATGAATCATACAGCAGAAGAAAAACAATGGGAATTAAGCCGTTTGTATGTTAAGACATTGCAGGACACGGCTTATACAATGCATACTGCGAATAACCCAACATTTTCTATGTATACGATTATTCCTCAGGATAATACTCCCATTATTTTTACAGCTTTATTTGTTAATAAGGCTGGCTGGACAAGATACATTAATAGTTCAATTAAGGCCGATGTAACGACCCCGTCTAATTTAAATATTACGCTTCATTCAGATACAGATAGCGGAGGTGATGATGTTGCGCCAATGAATGGTTGGTATGATGATAATACGATAGATTTAAATTGGGATCAGCCTATTGATTCCGGAAAACTAAGAGATAAACCCTATCGGTTGAAGATAAATAATAATGGTTGGAGCAACTGGCAGTCTGAGCAATATAAGTATGATTTAGTTGTTTCTAACAATACAAAAAATATTGTTTATATTCAAGCAGCAGATGAAGCTGGAAATATTGTTATTAATTCGGTGCAACTAACTGTAGATACAATTGTTCCATTAGGTTCATTTACGCTAAAACTGGAAGATGATTTAACTGCTCCAATTGCGGGAGGAGTTGCTCCTGATATAGGAAGTCATTGGTATAATGATGTTAATGTTAAAGTTTCATTTATTAGCGAAAATATTA
>Ga0154585_1047_pt1 | contig 22172 bp, 20 predicted proteins | sample RifGroF2_FD_116014 | JGI IMG/M metagenome (GOLD analysis project Ga0154585, IMG submission 116014) | Candidatus Margulisbacteria bacterium GWF2_35_9 | reverse complement strand
GCACACTAAGGGATTGTAAGTCTGTTTTACTAAGGCTCATTTTGACCTGTTCGATTTAGGTTCTTGATAACTTCTCTAGCTAATCGTTCGCTGTACGTATTTGTTTTCCAATTGCCGGGACTCCAGCCTTTCATAAATCGATGAAAATCAGTCCATGCTACCGGATACAATTCTCGCCATTCTTCTTCGATAGCAGTTATATCACGATCTTTGCTTCTTGAAACTAATGATTCTTTCAATATCTTAAAATAATAATCTAAGCACTGTGATTGCATTTTTTCACATTCATCCTCATTTAAACAACTTCCTAGAAAATATGCGACATCTTTCATTCCACAACCACCGCCAACGTATTGGAAATCAACCATAGCGACATGATTTCCATTGGGACTAAAACAAAAATTAGCTAATTTAGCATCCCCATGAACGAAGGTTTTGAAGGATGTTTGTTGAAGTTTTTGATCGATGGCTACAGCGGCCTGTTTTAAGGGAATGTCAGTTAACACATTTAATTCATCTGGACGTGTGCTCAAATGCCAATAGGTTCCGGTTCTCCACAAATTTTCTGGTTTTTTCCCTATAAAAGTAGCATGGAAATTTGCTAGCCAAGATAAACAGAGTTCTAGCTCCTTCCATGTTACAAAGGAACGACGCTCCGGAAATCCGGCAGCATCTAAATCCTCTAGCACCATCAATACTTCGTCTCCTTGAGTATCGATTAATAAACAATGTGGTACTCGACATGTATTATCACAATACTTACTCCACTGTTTATACCAAGCAGTTTCTACTTTATAGGATTTTAGCTTTCTATTGTGCGAAATATCTGTCGATCTAATATGACTACTTTTTTTAGGTAATTGAACATGTTTAACCACAACCGTCTTGATTGAAGCTCCTTCTAATTCGCAACGAACAATTCTTCCGTAACCGCTCCATAGATCTTGAATTTTTTCGATCTCAAACAGATTTTTAGCTTTGGTTGATTTTAGTATAGCTTTTTTAAACTGAGTTATCATTACTGCAAAATTATCTCTATATACAGCTAATATTGCAAGTTGATTAAGAATAAAATTATGGATAAATTATTTTTTACTTAAAATAATGAAACAATCGAATCATAAACTCTTCTAGGCAACTTAATAAACGGAATATTAAACTTTCAACAACATGTAAAATATATTCCATAATATTTAATACAAAACGAAACACGCCAAATCTAACAAAAACAACAAATACAACAAGAACAAAAATAAATTCTAATAGATGAACTTCTTTTAAAGTTAACCTTAATTGAATATGAGGTATCTTGATTTTCATAACAGCCTCCTTTAAAAGAAGTATTGACTGTCACATACTATAAATTATACCACTGCTGTCAACTAATTTTTGTCTTTCTTACCCCAGTGGAACTTAAGACCACCTTCGACCTTATTTTTTAGAATAATAGTAAAAACAATCATGATTACTATTATTTGAAATAAAAAATGGAATCCATTAGAAATGCTTATCTTTCCAGCAAAAAAATCATTCATATATGCAGATGCATAAACTAATCCAATCAAAACTATTGTAGCTATCCATCCTTCTATAGAAATGGGAACAAAACCATATCCATATTTTTTATTTCTAAACCAGTATTTTTTCATTTTAGCCTCCTTTGTGATCATGCATATACAATCATTAATTTTTTGTTTTTATGTATTCAATATGAAGCTTTTGAGTAATAATTTTAAGAAGGGCTGGATTCAAATTTCCAAATTCTTCAGAAACATATTTGTCGATTTCTTTTTCAGAAGCATCCAGATTTCTTAAAATATTATATCCAGTTTGTTGACCGGGTTTCTTTTTCCCAGACAAATATTTCTCTAATTTTTCTATCGGTAAATGCAACCCAGTAGCTAATTCCGAAGCATTGCGAAATTCTTCATTATCCAGAAGTTTTTGTAAATAATCCTTAATATAACTCAGCGTTTTTCTCCTAATTGAATCGTTATACTATTTTAATCGCATCTGTTGGGCATTTACGCTCACATCCACGCAATTTATCACACTTCGTTTCATCGGTAACATCACAGATACCCGTTTTTTCATTAATAAAAAGAATCTTCTGAGGACATAGGTTAACACACACCTTGCATCCGATACATTTATCTGGGTCAATGAGCACTATTTTATTCATATATAAACCATTTCGAACCAACTACAAAACTTTTTTTTGAACCTAATTAAATTGCCACAAATAATAATAAAGCTAAAAAATGACATATAGTACCTACTAAAACAAAAACATGCCACAATTCATGGAATCCAAATAACGGATGCAAGTTCGGTTTTTTTATTGTATAAATCAGACCGCCAATTGAATACACAATCCCTCCTAATAACAAAAAGAGCAATCCTCCCGGCGCTAAGTTTCGAACTAAAGGCACAATAGATATTAGAACTAACCACCCCATTAATACATAGACGGTTGTAGTTAGCCACCGAGGTAAATCAATAAAAACTGATTGAAAGATGACTGCAATAACTGTGACAGTCCATATAACACCAAATATAGACCAACCCCATGCTCCTCTTAACGTTAGCAAACAAAACGGCGTGTATGTGGCTGCAATAGTTATGTAAATCATTAAATGGTCAAATTTACGAAATACCTGTTGTTTTCCACCCCATTTTTTTGGCAACCAATGATGCAACGTACTCGCTAAGAAAAGTAAAACAAGGGCACTTCCGTATATGGAAAAGGACACAATTTTCCATACAGAATGATGTCCGATAATTATTAATGTCACCATTGCAGGAATTGCTAGAAATAGACCAATCAAATGCAATAAACCGCTTAATGGATCTTTTAAATAATTTATAATTTTCATTTGGTAGAAATGATACATCTAAATAAGAACGTTAACAATACGTTAAACCAATCATTCTATGAACTGATCTTACCTAGAACAATCAATATCATGTAAGACTGACAATAAAAGTATCGATATTTTGTATTGTGTAGTATAATAATGCGCTATCGTAAATATCATACGAAATTAAATCAACGACAAGAAGGTATCACTATGGAAAAGTTAGAATCATTTAAAAATCTTGGATTATCCGAGGAAACATTAATCGCTCTTAAAAAAAAGGGATTTGAAGAACCAACTAGTATTCAAAAAATTTGCATCCCATTACTACTAAAAGATCAGGTGGATGTTGTCGGTCAAGCTCAGACCGGAACAGGCAAAACCGCCGCCTTTGCATTACCCATTATTGAAACAATTGATGCTAAACGAAATGTTGTTCAAGCATTGATCCTTACACCAACACGAGAGTTGGCTTTACAGGTCTCGGAAGAAATAAATTCGTTAAAGGGTACTAGTCCAATACAGGTTGCTGCAATATACGGAGGGCAGTCAATTGATCAACAAATTAAACGTCTTAACAAAGGTGTTCAAATTGTTGTGGGGACTCCCGGACGCGTGATTGACCATATTAATCGAAAAAAACTACGACTAGGTGACTTATCCTTCATGATTCTTGATGAAGCAGATGAAATGTTAAATATGGGTTTTATCGAAGACATTGAACTCATATTGGAAAGTACTCCAAAAGAAAAAAGAATGTTATTGTTTTCTGCTACAATGCCTAAACGAATTCTCAATCTTGCGGAAAACTATATGGGCAAGTACGAATATGTTAAAATAAAAAACGAACAATTAACAACTAATCTAACCGATCAGATTTATTTCGAGGTTCTTGAGGGGGATAAATTTGAAGCACTCAGCAGAATTATTGACGTAGAAAAAGATTTTTACGGACTTGTTTTTTGTCGAACAAAAATTGATGTGGATCGGGTTTCTCATCGATTGGTCGATCGCGGATATGATGCAGAAGGCCTACATGGAGATATCTCTCAAAATCAACGAGAACTCATTTTTAAGAAATTTAAAAGTAAAAAAATTAATGTACTTGTTGCAACTGATGTTGCTGCTCGCGGGATTGACGTCAGTGACTTAACACATGTTATTAACTATTCCCTACCCCAAGACCCAGAAAGCTATGTCCATCGAATTGGTCGTACTGGCCGTGCAGGAAAAGAAGGAACCGCGATTACCTTTATTTCACCATCAGAATACAGAAAACTTGTATTTATTAAAAAAGTGGCAAATACCGATATACGAAAAGAACAACTGCCAGAGATTCAAGATATCATTGATGTTAAAAAAGATCGAATTAAAGAAGATATCAGCAAACTTATAACAAAAGGAAATCTTGAAGATTTTGAACAATTGGCACAGGAAATAACTAAAGAAGTTGACCCAAACCAAGTCATTGCAGCGTTGCTAAAACATGTCTTTCAAGATGAACTAGATGAAAGTAGCTATAGCCCAATAAAACGGATATCATCTTCTTCTTCAGCCGCATCAGGCGTCTCTGTTGATAGAACTGGACAAAATCGTCTTTTTGTTGCTAAAGGGAAACAAGACGGTATGACCAAGCAATCACTAGTCGAATTTATCACTCAAAATACAGGGGTCAAAGGAAATTTGATCGATGACGTTAGAGTGTTTGATGTCTTTTCTTTTGTATCCGTTCCATTTAAAGAAGCTGAAATCATTTTAAATATCTTTAAGAAGCTAAAAAAAGGGAAGTTACCACTTGTAGTTCAAGCAAAACCACAAAAGTAATCGACTATTTATCTTTTTTCTTTTTGTATTCGTCACGAACTAGCCACTTAAATGGTGGCCATTTACTTAAATGGAAATTTTTGAAAATGTCGATATCTAGTTGGGCCTTGATCCAATACAAAAAAACGAATGACAAACATCCAATAATTATATATAAAAGAAACCTTAAGACCCACATTATTTAAGAAGGACAATCGCTGGAAATTTCTCAATATGTAGTTTATATACTGCTTCTGCTCCTAGTTCATCAAATGCGATACATTCCATTTTTTTAATACACTGGCCAAGATAGGCACCGGCTCCACCGATTGTGCCAAAATAAACAGCATGATTCTTTTTAATCGAATCTGCAACTAATTGACTACGATCACCCTTCCCAATCATTACTCTTAGTCCTTCCTCCAATAAACGCGGTGTATAGACATCCATTCGTGAACTTGTTGTTGGACCGGCTGAACCACATGGCAAATGAGTCGGTGTTGGTGATGGCCCCATATAATAAATGGACTGGCCCTTAATTTCAAATGGTAATGGTTTATTATTATTTAGTAATTCAACCATTTTGGAATGAGAGGCATCTCTTGCTGTATAGAGGATTCCTTCTAGATAAACAAAATCTCCGATATTAAGTTTATCTATATCAGCTTGATTGATTGGTAATTGTATTATTTTTTCCATTGCCTCACCCCTCATAAATAAACTTTCGTTCCCAAACTATACTTCAACATGTAACCCTTCTAATAAGTCCCCTCTTTTTCAAAGCGAGGGGATTTAGGGGTGAGTTACATCTCTACTACCGTATGACGGTTACTATGACACCCAACATTAATCGCAACTGGCAATGAAGCAATATGACAAGGTGCCGTTTCAATAAAAACATCCATCGCTGTTAATAACCCACCATAGCCACCCGCTCCGATGCCTAGCATATTTACTTCGTTTAAAATACGTTGTTCGAGAAAGCTATAATATTCTTCACGATGCCTAGAGCCAATATCTCTAAACAAGGCTTTCTTTGACAACTTCGCACATGTCTCGAAATTACCACCAATACCAATGCCGATAATTAAAGGTGGACATGCATTTTTTCCATTATCGGCAATCTGAGTCAATACGAAATCGATAATTCCCTGTTCACCATCTGCCGGTTTCAACATACGTAAGGCTGAAATATTTTCGCTTCCACCACCCTTAGCAGCAATTTCAAAACGACAGATATCTCCTTTAACACTTTCTATGTGAATAATCGCGGGTGTATTATCCTTTGTATTCTCACGTTTTAAAGGATCTCTTGTTATGGATTTTCTGAAAAAACAACGTTCATATGATTCCCTGACTGATCGATTTATAATAGATTGAAGGTCGTCTTCTAGTTGAACTTCGTTACCGATCGTAGCAAATACAACGACAGAACCGGTATCCTGACATAAAGGAATACTTTCGGCTCCTGCAATTTCAGAATTTTTCATAAGAATGTCGACGATTTTTCTTTCTCTATCATCAAGCATCGATAATTTATTTTTTAGAAAACGTTCAATCGTCGGGTCAATATGAGTATTAATATTAGCTAGCGCTAGAGATACTTTTTTAATAATGTCCTGACTTGCAATTTTCTTCATAATTTTTACTTCATGTTTTTTATTATCGCCTTCGCAAAGTCCGATGTAGAAACCTCTTTGGCGTCCGGCATTTGACGAGCTAAATCATATGTAACTTCTTTAGATAAAATCGTTTTCTCAATCGCATCGATAATAAGTGTTGCCGCTTTCTGCCAACCAAGATAGTCAAGCATCATGACCGCGGATAATATTAATGACGATGGGTTTATTTTATTCTGATTTGCATATTTAGGAGCCGTACCGTGAGTTGCTTCAAATACTGCGATATTGTCACCAATATTACCACCCGGAGCAAGTCCTAATCCACCAACCTCAGCAGCACAGGCATCAGACAAATAATCACCATTGAGATTAGTGGTAACAATCACCTCATACTCATCCGGTCTCAATAAAGCTTGCTGGAACATACTATCTGCTATGCGATCATTAATCACAATCTTCCCTTCAGGAAGCGAACCGTTTAAATCGCTTTCAAAGACCACAAAGTCGGAAAACTCTTCTTTCGCACATGCATAGCACCATTTCATAAAAGCACCTTCGGTAAATTTCATGATATTACCCTTGTGGACAATTGTTATTACTTTTCGATTATTATCTATTGCATACTTTATGGCCATTCGCATAAGACGATAGGATGCTTTCTTACTAATAGGTTTTATCCCAATCCCTGTCTCTTCCCCTAAAATAACGCCAAATTCTTTGGCTAAAATCTCTCGCATTTTAGTCGCTTCTGCTGAATTGGCTTCCCACTCGATTCCAGAATACACATCCTCGGTATTTTCTCTAAATATCACAACGTCTAGTAATTCCGGTCTCTTTAACGGACTTTCAACACCTTTAAAATATCTCACAGGTCGAACACAGGCATACAAATCTAGTACTTGGCGAATCATCACGTTTAGGCTTCTAATTCCTGTTCCAACAGGTGTTGTAAGAGGACCTTTTATTGCGACGCTATATTCTTTAATTCGCTCCAGTGTTTCCTCTGGCATCCAAGCTCCAGTTTGATTAAAAGCCTTTTCACCAGCCAGAATTTCTAACCACTCAATCTGTTTGCCAATCTTTGAAACAGCCGCATTTACAACAAGTTTCATGGCTTTTGTAATATCACTTCCAATACCGTCACCTTCAATAAATGGAATAACAACATGATCCGGTACGCATAGTTTATCCCCGCTAATTGAAATTCTGCTAGCTTTACTCATTCAAATTACTCCTTTATTTCTTTGATTTAAGTGTTTCCAGTATCTGACCTAATTCTTTAATACTTTCCCCATATTTTTGCCAGTCTAGTTTTTTTATTGCAGTTTGTGCATCTTGATAGTAGCGATCTGCCTTACGTATCAAATCTTTTATTGTGTCCTCTACAACAGAGACAACCGCTTTCTTTGACTCCAGATATTTTTCGTCTGCATTTAAACTAAAAACCTTTTGAAGTGCTTCATCGAATGTCTGCTCCATTGCAATTTTATTGTCATAGGCAACCACTACCCTCTTTAATTCAGGAAAACGAGATTGTGTCGCTTGTAAGTATATAGGCTCCACATAAATAAATGAATTTTTGATAGGTATAACAAGTAGATTTCCTCGAATGACTCTAGACCCCATCTGTCCCCACAAGGTTAATTGTTGGGAAATCTCTGTATCTTGATCTATTCTAGACTCAATCTGCATCGGTCCATATATCAGCTGTTCCTTCGGCAACTTATAAACAGTAATATCACCATAATTAGGAAAATCTGAATTAACACTCATCCAAGCAATCATGTTATTTTTCTTAGCAGGAGTATACGGAATCATTAATCTAAAGGTTAAGTCCTTATCTTCTGGTAATTTCATTAACGTATAATATGGCTGCATTTGCTGAGTGTTCTCTTCATAGGTCTCATTGGGCAGCACCCATAAATCTTCCTGATTATAATACACTTGATGATCCTGCATATGGAAGGTTGAGTACATTTTTGCCTGAATCTTAAATAAATCTTCTGGATATCGGAAGTGAGCCCTGAGTTCCTTATCCAACATACTGACTGGTTTGAATAAGCCAGGGAATATCTTGTTATAAGCCACAATAATCGGTTCTTCCTTCTCAACAATATAAAAATTAGTCTCACCAGAATAAGCATTGATAACAACCTTCACTGAATTTCGAATATAATTTATGGGACTATCTGAATTAAAAGGTTGTGCATAGGGGTAATATTTTGATGTGGTATAGGCATCTATTATCCAAAAAATTTGCCCCTTTGCTAAGACTACGTAAGGATCTCTATCATAACTTAGGAATGGTGCAATTTTATTGACTCTTAGTAATATGTTCCGATCAAATAGAATTTTACTGTTCTTCTGGAAGTAAGATGACAACAACAACTTCATATCTTGAAACTTAATAGCAAACAATACTTTTCTAAAAAAACTGTCCAGAAGAATCCCTCTGTCAGACTTATATTCAGTATATATATTGTCATCACCCTGTGGATAGTCAAACTCCTTGGCGGTTGTATTAACATATATATGTTTATTTGTTGCTTCCCCAAAATAAATTGCGGGATTATGCAGTTTAATGCCCGGGCTCATTTTAGGTGGTATGTCGTAGACAAAAAACTCCGGAAGACCTTCTGTGGTCATCTTATTTACTGGTAACATGACTAATCCATGACCATGAGTATAGGTTAGTTTCTGATTAATCCAATTCCTCGCTCTGTCAGGAAGTTTATCAGGATCCAATTCTCTTGCTGAAAGCATTACCTGCTGATACTTACCATCAATCCAATACCGATCGATATCGACATCATAAAAGTTGTAATACAACCGAATTTCTTGCAGTTGAGAAAGCGTTTTCAATAAAGGACGATGATCCCATAATCTAATATTTGATAAAGTATCGGAATGTGTTTTCAGATCTTTTTGAGTTAAATCATAATTAATGGAAATACTTTGTTCTCTTATTTTATCAAGCCCATAGGCACTACGAGTATATTGAATACTATAATCTATGTAAGGTTTTTCCTTAACTATTTCATTGGGCTTAACAAATATCTGCTGAACAAAACTTGGCACAAACCCTTTTAACACAATATACACAATGAAAAGAACAGTCGCTCCCTCCACAGGCAATAAAATTCCTTTTCTAAAAATACTGATTAAAGTGAGAATAACTGTACCGATAGCCACTACAAACAGTGCTTTATAACCAAGTAAATCCGCATGGATATCTGTATAACCTGCTCCATAAACTATGCCTGTTGGCGAGTATAGCAAGTGATACATACTAAGCTTATATGACCAAGCCATCAAAACAAAAAAAATGACAAGCAAAAGAGATAAATGAATTTTTACTTCTTTCCGAATATTAATCTTAATACCCTGAACGCTAAATATTTTTTTGTGAAAATAGATGAGCGCACTACTTATTAATACGATTACAACCAGTCCGAACAGCCATCCCTGAAACATTTTTAGAAATGGATAAGAGAAGAAATAAAAACCGATGTCTTTCCCAAAAATCGGATCTACCTTATTGAATAAACCCGAATTAATAAATAGTAATAATTTATCCCAATTTAAAAACCAGAACCCACCAAACATTACAGCAAGAAAGAAAGCAATAACTGCTGGGATAAATTTAAATGATGACAATATACTTATGGCATCGGGGATTTGAAGATTTTCAAAAGAAAATTTTTTCCCTTTTTCAATCACCACTTCAGGCTCATCTAATATTTTTTTACGAACTCTAAACGCATATAAAAGGTTTAATGCAATAAAAGTAAATGCTATAAGACCAAATAACGCACCAAAAAATAACTTGTAACTCCATATCTTGATAAAAAGGTCTTTGTAACCAACATCAATAAACCATAAAAAATCGGGATAAATATTTAGAAGCCCTCTAAACAACGGCACAGCTATTATGATAAACAAAAGAATTGCATATATATATACCATTAACATAACTGCTAGTTTAATCCATTGCAGTTAAAAACAAAAGAAATATTTTAAGACTTTAGATAGATATAAAATTAATCTATTTCACATAAAAAATATGCTATATAAAAAAAGATGTTTAACTTTTTATTTAAGCGGGCAAACTTAAAACATAAAAGAAATGGAGACATCATGAAAAAATTGATTTTCATATTTATTATAATAATGAGTCTTGCTTCAGCTGATATTAATTATGCAGACCACACACGTTTTTTAAATAAACAAGATGTCGTTTCATATATACAAGATATTCAGTTACAGCTATCTAAAAGTCCTAATGCTGAACTGAATAAACTTAGCCACAACCTTGCTGATTTCATTAATGAATTTTATAGTTATAGGGCAGATATTATTGTACTACCTCAAAAAAATATGCAGGATAAAATTGGGCTTTATCAACCTGTAAAAAATACCATTTATGTAAAGAGCGATATCTCAGTTGAGGCATTAATGACTACTCTTGTTCACGAACTTACACATTACAAACAAATAAAAAATCAGGAATCGACCGCATCGGATGAACTTTCATATGAAGATGAAGCTCATCAAAATGCACTGGTTTACTATAGCGAATTTATTAATGAACTTGATTATAACGATCCAGAATTAGAACAAGCAGACAACGGATGGAAACGCACACTTACAGGCTATTCGTTCGCCTGTAAGAATAATTCTCAAAAAGAATATTTAAGTGCTATTTATTAAAAACTATTGAGAAATTCCAAGTTTTCTTAATACCTTCTGATAAAAGGTTTCTTTCTTCTCTTCTTGCAATAACAGGTTAGCATTCATTTCATCCATTTTTTTACTTAAATTTTCGATCTTATCATTTATCATCGCGACTTCTTCATTCTTCTGTGTTTTTTCGCTCACCTGATTTAATGAACTTTTTAAAACTGTAATTTCATTATTTAATGCAGCCACTTTGTTATTTAATATTTGAACTGACTGACTCGTATCATTTTTCTTGCTCACCATAATACTTTTTTTGATATCATTTATATCATTATTCATCACAACCACTTTATTTTTTAAATCTGATTCAGTAACAAGTTTATTGATTTCAACTTTTTCCTGCTCTAACTTAGCAATTTTTGAATTTAGCTGTGTTTGAGTAGCTGCTGTTTCTTTTTTTAAGTCTGCGATGGAGTCTTCAATCTTCTTTAATTGTTCTTTTGATGCTTGAGATTGAACTGGAGCTTGAACCGGAGCCTGAACAACTGGTGGTGTTTGTTCAGGTGCAGGCACTTGTGCAACTAACATCGGCTTTTTAACATCAGTAAAAACAGCCTTATATTTGTCTGAGCTAATTTCCTTAGATGCATAACCATGACTTTCTGAATAAATATCGTTAAGAACCACTCGATTTTCGAATGGTTCTTCTATAGTAAATCCAATAACAAATCTTGGCTCTTTTGTATTTCCTGCTTGTGTATTTTCAAGCTCACATAACGCTAAGTTTAATGTCATTTTTTCATTTAAGCGAATTCTTGCTCCAGCATTAAAACTATCTCCTGCAAATTCTGCAATAAACGGAATCCCGAACATTGTCTGCTCAATACCGAATACTGCTCCATTAAAAAACCCAGTAACTTGACCATTTCCTAAATACCCGCCATTTCCAATTCCTAATGACATACGTGTATCTTTACCAAACTGTTTGCTCGCAACAATATAAACTGTCTGCTGAGCCGTATTTCCAAATTGAGACGCACCGATTGCTACTGCAGGCATACTTCCTCTTTCATCATATAATTGATATTTCATATCTAAACCATAAGTTGACGCTTGATTAACATCTATTACTGACGATAATCCTAGTTGTAAATTCTGAAATGGGCTATAGAATATTGCAAAGTTACTTTGATTTTCATTATATTTAGTTGTCCATTTTGATTTTTCTGTAAAAAAAGCAGCACTATTATAAGCGATCTGCATTGTACCCTGATTTGGCATATAGGCTTGAGGGGCACTTATAAGACCTGATGGGTTAATAAATGGTTCTGCTGCGAAAACAATTCCTGCTAAAACGACTACGATTAATAAAAACATTACTTTCTTCATTTTTTACTCCTCCTTGTTTTAAGTTAATCACTGATTATATATAAATGTGTATTTATTGTCAATTTATAATAATAGAACCGCTGTGAACAGTTTATTATCATTGGGATAACGTTTGTTTTTTGAAGTTAATTCTGTTCGGTTTCTAAAACTTTTTTTCTAGGATTAATGATTCATCTTCCTCAAATCCGAGCATGATATTCATATTCTGGACAGCCTGTCCGCTAGCGCCTTTGATAAGGTTATCTAGCACCGATACTATGATAAATTGACCTGACCGGCTGGCCGGGTAAAGTCTAATATTACATACATTTGTTCCGGCAACTTGTTTAATTTCGGGATCTTCGTCTGAGAGAATCTTTACAAACGTTTCGTTCTTATAGGCATTTACTAATTTATCTTTCAATTCATCTAAAGATAAATTTGAACGAAAATAGATGGTTGATAATATTCCCTGATAAATCGGAAGCAAGTGAGGTATAAACTCTATTTTATGATCTAAATATGTTTCAATCTCTGGTTGATGTCGATGAACAGCTACTTTATATGCTTTGAAGTTTTCCTTCATATACTCGGCAAGATGCGTTTCAACCTCTTTTTTACCCGCTCCAGATATTCCACTTTTCGCATCAATAATAATATCTGTAATATCGTTCTTAATTGGTGTTAACGGCAATAAAGCAGATGTCACATAGCACCCTGGATTTCCTAATAAGTGTGTATGTTTTATTTTCTCTCGAAAAACTTCTGGCAATCCAAAAACTGATTTTTTGCAATACTCTGGACTTGTGTGAGTAGCATACACCTTCTCATAGGTTTTATAATCATTAAAGCGGAAATCTGCACTCATATCGATCACTTTGACACCGGCATCGATTAACTCAGGGACATATTTCATGGCTGTTCCATGAGGAATTGTTAAAAACACACACGCTAATTTTCGGCTTTTTATTTCACTTATATCATATTTTTCTAATACTAAATCTATTTTATTTAAATCTGGGTGAATATCCACTAGTTTTTTACCTGAACTTGAAATAGATGCTAGATAGGAAATCTCAATATGAGAATGATTTAAAAGTATTTTTAACAATTCATAAGCGGTGAAACCCGTTGCACCAATAATTCCAATTTTTTTCATTTGCTATCCTCCATTTTTCGGTATTTTACAATAGTTCGATTAACCTATACAACTATTACTTTTTCGATTTCATCCATATATTTATCCAAAATCATTCTCTGGAGGTAATATAGTATTGGCTCTTCACTTTCTTTATGACCAATATCAAAAATGGATAGGCCATATTCTTCTGCCAAAAGTTCATTATGATAACCTATTTCAGCACTTATAAACAAATCAATTTTAAGATCAATAACGTTGCGAATTAGACTTGATCCATTTCCTCCACAAACAGCAACTTTTTTAATAAGTTTATTTTCATCCTTATTACCTTTTAATATCCCGGGAATAATGTGATTGAAATTTTTTAGTAGTATTGGACTGATTATCCCATAACGTCCAAGCCCAATATTATTTGCCTTATTTTCAAGTTTGATTACATCGTAAGCCACTTCTTCATAGGGGTGAATTCGTTTGACTTCATTTATTAAATCCGCAAGGTATTCTCCTTTAACAATAGATTCAATTTTATATTCAGGAACCTTCTCCAGAGTATTCATTTCACCAATATGCGGATTTGATCCTGCTAATGGTTTGAATGTGCCTTCTCCAGAAGTTGAAAATGAACAATGGGAATATAAACCGATATTACCTACTTTTAATTCTAAGAAATTTTCACGAAAATTCATATAGATATCATTTGGAACATAGACTATAAATTTGAATAAATCTTCACTGCCTGTTTGTTTAATTATCTTAGTATTCTGTAGCAGATATTTTTCAGCCAATATATCGCTTACCCCATTCGATGAAACATCTAAGTTAGTATGCATTGAATAGACAGTTATATCATGCTTAATTAACTTCTCCAAAACAGCTCCAGACGGAGTATGGGTATCAATATTTTTTAAAGGATTAAAAATAAGGGGATGGTGTGTAATAATTAAGTTGCAATTGTTTTCTATTGCTTTATCTACCACTAAATTAGTTAAATCCAGAGAAACAGCCACATTTTTAATCTCTCTCGAAAGGTCGCCAATCTGCAATCCGACATTATCCCAATCCATAGCGTATTTTTTAGGATAGAAATCTTCTAAATAGGATACTAGATTTCTTTGCTTCATTGGGTTTTATTAAACTAATAAATTCGGGATTTTATCGTGCTGAACTTTTCGAACCAACTGTTGTCTGAGTGCGCTTAATAAATTTTTGTCCTCACTTGCAGCTGAAACAAACTGTTTGTCGGAAAATATTGTTGTATAGTCATGGTGCTGAGGATAAATATTGTTGAATATAAAGTTGAGTGTTCCACTTTTTGTTTCTTTTGTCTTTATCGCTATATGTGGATCGGTTATTTCTATTTTACTTTCAACATCACTTAAACGACTATCAACATTTTTTTCATTGCCGGAATAACTGGCAATCAGTTTTGCACCATATTCCATAATCTTAAAATAATAATCTGATACAGTTTTTCCTTTTTGGACAATTTCAATAACACCTAAATACTGCAAGGTTTTAAATATAAAGGTGAAAATAAACTGCTTGTTAGGAAGAACGTCTCCCTTTGTATAATAAAAATTTTCAGGGTCATTATATGTTCTAAAAAACGCATAGCGTTTAATGATTGTCTGATAGATTCTTTCAAAGGATACTTTCTCTTCACCAACGTATACAAGTAGGGTTTTAAGTATACATCTTCTCTTCCTAATAACTTCGAAATCGTTGTTTGCATATATTGTATTAAATACCATTGGAGATTTGTAGTATTCATTATAATCTCTAGTAAAAAAAAGAAATTTATAAAGATTTTTTTGTAAGAACTCTGGTCTGTCGAGTTTGTCTTGAAGCACCTTGTTTACTTTCCAAATTTTATCTTCAACATAAATAAACTTCGTAATCATAAGAAATAAAGAAAGATAATTTGCAAAGTCTTTAGGTATTTTGTATACCAGAGAAAGTTGTTTAACTCTCGATTTTAATGTATTACGTTTATGAGAAATTTCAATGACACTTGATTCAACAACATATAAATATGCTTTTACAAATTCTAGTACTCTCGTTCTGTCTAATGTGTGCTGATCTACCATCTACTCGTCCTTATTATTATAAGAATACTTAGCAAAACTCAATAAAATATCAGCTATCCCCCAAGGTATTTATCTCAAGTAGGAATATATTACCATACTTTTTTAAATGTGACAAAAAAAGTTAATGGGTAGTAGAAACGCATGCTATGCCTTGATCTATTGTATATTCAGGGCTATACCCGATTAATCGAATTTTTTTAATACACGAATATGAATACTTAATATCACCCAATCGCTCTTTATCATATAATATCTTATAAGAGGATTTGTATACATCATGAATAACCTCCGCCAAAGTTCTTAAAGATGTTGGGATTTCAGTTCCAACGTTGTATACACTAAATAAATGCTGGTCATTATTCGCTGCCATATAATTCGCAGTTACGATATCCTTTACGTAAACGAAATCTCTTGTTTGCTGCCCATCACCAAAAATAGTAATTGATTGATGTTTCGATATTTTGTCTAAAAAAATAGAGATAACCCCGGAGTATTCACTTTTTGGATCCTGACGTTCTCCATACACATTAAAATACCTTAGTGCTGTAAATTTTGTGGTTCCTTTCTGGCTAAATTCAAATGCTGATTTTTCATTCATTAATTTATGTTCACCGTAAGGAGAAACGGGTGTTGCAACCATCTCTTCAGCCTTAGGGAGGTCTGGATTATCGCCATATACAGCAGCAGAGGACGCAAAAACGACTCTTCGAACATTGTTTTTACTAGCTGCTTTAAAAATATTATTGGCCCCTTCTACATTCACACTATATGTATAATCCGGTTCCGAAATGGATTTCTGAACCGAAGCGATTGCTGCTTCATGAAAAACGATATCAAAGGACTCCTTTTTAAACAAATGGTTAACAAACTCAATATCCCGAATGTCCTCTTTGTGGATACGAAGTTGCGTTTGGTCAATATGAGCTAAATTCTCGACTTTGCCTGAAGAGAGATTATCCATCACAACCACTCGATGACCTCTTTTTATTCCCTCTTCAACTATGTGTGAGCCAATAAACCCGGCTCCTCCTGTAACAAGTATATTTTGTTTTATGATACCCCTCTTAGAACTATTCATCTGTTTAGTGTAACTTATTAATAATCATATCTGCAAATTTTTCTGATGATAAAGGTCCATCTGCGGTAATAATATTATCACTTACTTCGACATTATTACCGGTATATATAGCTCCATAATTTATTAATTTGTCCTTATCGCCCATAAACACAGTAGAATTTCGGTCCTTTAATAAACCATTCTCAGCGAGTATCAATGGAGCCATACATATTGCTGCCAACCATTTCTGATTTGAATATGCGGTAAGAATAATATTCTTAATAATTGGATCACCTAGATAACTATATCCACCGGGACCACCGACAAACATGATTAAATCATACTTAATAGCTTCAAGATTTCGATAGTTTTTTTCAACATTAAAAACCGCACCTAACTTACCTGTTGCGACTCCAATTTCGGATGAATAGACATCGACATGATATTTATCTTTTAGTTTTTCATAAGGAATAAGAAACTCCTCATCACGAAACCCATTAAACGCAATTATAATGGCAATTTTTCTTTTTACCATCATTATGCCGTCGAGCTCTTTTTTAAGTATTTACGATATTTAATTTCCGCATACAATTCTATGATGAAAATTCTTATAATTGAAACAAATGGGACTACCAAAAGCATTGTAAAAAGTCCGCCAATACTTCCTCCTATCATAATGGCCAGCATGACAACTAGAGGATGAAGATTCACGCTATTCCCAACAACTAATGGTTGAACAAGTAGGTTGTCCACCATTTGAACGAGAGAAAATACAATAATAATTAAAACGATGCTTTCCAATGAAAACCCTTTTTCTACAATCGTAACCATAATTGCTGGAACAGCCCCCATTACGGGACCAAAATACGGGATTAAATTTGCAACTCCAGCAATTATTCCAATGACAAAAAAATACTTTACACCAATTATGCCTAATCCAATTGTAGATAATAATCCAATAATAAAAGCGTCCATTATCTGTCCTCGAATATAATTTCCTAGTTGCCGATCCATTCTATAGGCTAAATTACGATAAATTTCATAATATTTGTTCGGAATCAGATCATAAATCAAGCGTTTCAAGTGCTGACCATCTTTTAATAAGAAAAAAGTGATAAACGGCACAAGAATAATGATCATGAGAAAATTTATAACACTCTTTAATAGAAGCGGTAAGTTATTAATCAGCTGGACAAGGGACACCTCAACATTCTTACTGATTTTATTCACAATCTCTAGCCCATTTAAAGAAAAGTCTGGGAAAAATCCATTGATTTTTTCAAAAGTATTATTAACACTTATCTGAAGGAAACCCTTATATTGAGGCAGATTTTTATACATTGAAATAAATTCCCGAATTAATGATGGGACTAAAAAATACATCATGATGCCAACGGTACTAAAAAAAATAAAATAAATAAGAAGAATTCCCCAAATTCTGTTTAATTCATATCTTTTGTTTAATATACTAATAAGCGGATTTAACAGATAGGCTATAATCACTGATATCGCAACAGGAAAAAATATCGCCCATAATTTATATACCAAATATCCAACGACCAACAAACAAAAAATAAAGATTAAAATATCCCTTATAAATACAAAGGTGGTATTAACTATTTGTTTCATCGCTATCCTGCTTCTGATAACTATTTAGTAATTCGTTGCTTTTACGCATACGGGTACTAATAACTTTCCCAATATTCCATAATATCTTACATGCAATAGAAGGATATTCCTGTATTACTTTTAATAAATCTCCCCTAAAAAAAGAAATGACTTCAACTTGGTCACTTATAGCTACGGCAGAAGCAGATCTCATCGATTCATCCAATAAAGCCATTTCTCCAAAAAAATCTCCAGTTCTTAATAGCGCAAGCTCTTTTACCTTGCGTATACCTAACTCAAGATGGATATCTACCTCACCTTTTTTAATAATATACATACCAGCACCGGGTTCATTTTGTCTGAAAATATACTCATTTAACATATATTTCCTAATAAACATAAAACTCTCGATTTTCTTAAGTTGCATATTAGATAAATTATCGAATATTGGAACCTTCTTTAAATACTCTCTGATACTTTCTTTGTCCTTCTTAAAAATATTTCCCCAAATTGGATTGTCAATCATGTTAGATCAATACTCCTTTTATTATTAGATAAATAATCACTAGCAATATTAAGTAAGACTTTTCGATTATAAATCGTCTCATATCATATTCAAGAACTTTTTTGGAATATATAAAATTAGCAATAATTAGAACAATACCAACTGGATAGTATTTACCGACAAGTAAAAAAAACAACACCCCGCGGTAGAGCATGCGATTATAATTATATTGAAGGGGTCTTTGTTCCATCCTAATCGAACTATCATAGTAATAAAGCAACACGGACACTGCATAAGTAACAAAAACCATCATGGATGCGAGGAACATTCCTAAGTTGATATTGTATATCGAGATATTTGATAACTTCAACATATTGATAATACCAATATGTTGTTGAATCTGAATTGGAATAAAAAATACCGACGCGATTATCGCTACATGAATAAATTGATCAATTATAAAATTAATAAATTCTCTTCGTATTATGGTTTTTCCAAACATCATTTTTATTTTATCAACAAATATATGGGATACAAAAACAAGAAACAACCAGATTGAGAATCCGATATTATAATATGATACTGGAAAGGTCAAAACTAAAGCCAAAAGATAAAATATGGCTGAATGAAGAATAACGCCACTTATATGTGCGGTCTTTAATCGGTATATATGGTTTGTTTGGAAAACAAAATCACCCAGAACATGTGCTATTAGTACTAATAGAAAAAGATGAATCATAAATGGGTTCCTTTAGCTTTTCACTAATAATTTAATACAAATCCATTATAAAATCAACAAACTCCTGTTGATTGCTTTTTAACTTTGCACGAATTACATACTTTCCAGCAATGCTTTTTACAACGAACATGTTCATTACAATACCTTCTTTATCCGTAACCGATTCATTTTCGAATTGGACATCGGAACCAACTGGTTTTGTTCTGATCTCCCAAACTATTGTTTCGTTAGGTTTAACGACATTATCCTTCAAAACCTTAACAGAGCTCGGAATAACTGTTATTACTGGTTCCATTTGAATAAGTCCTCCTCCAACAACTTTTGTTAAGGTTATGTCATTTTTTACTTTTGCAGATGGTTTCGGTTTATCTTTCAGTTTCGGTTTATCCTCTTTATAAATTAGCTCTCTCTTTTCTTCTTCTAGTTTAATGGCGGCATTCACTTTGTTTGCCTGTTTTGCTTTTTCCCGGAGGTTTTCTTTATTATCTGTATTCGTTGACTCCTGTACATTAACATAATAATTAATCTTCTGATTGGATAATTTTGAAGCGATTTCGACTAAAAATAAACCCGTCTCGCCAAAAGCATACTCATAAATAATTGGTCTGTTTACAATTAAGGTATAAATTGATCCTGTAATCATTTGTTCCCCGTTGTTTAAATTCTTTACAGATACGATAACATTGAAAAATTTTTCTTCCGTCTCCTCTGAACTTTGCAGCTCAAAACGGAAATCTACCGGAAGGGTCTTCCCAACTGTCTTATTTAACTCATCTAAACTTTGTAAACGATACATACCTGAGTCAGCAGTTAACAGATTTATTTCTACTATTAGCTTCTTAGCAAATAACCAAGATCTTTTTTGATATATCTTTAGTTTTTCTTTAGCTTTAACTAGAGATGGAAGAATGATTGTTTCTCCCTTTTCATCAATTCCTAGTTCAATTTCGGATGACCATTTACGCTCCTTGATCTCAATAACATATTTATTCGGTTTTGCCTCTTGATTATGTATAATTAACTTCAAAGGAGCTCCCTTGCTGTACGTTGTAATATCTTTTTGTCTTGAAACAGTTACATTCCCATTTTTTATGGTTATATCGCAAATATTCTCAAATTTAACTTCATCAACTTCCTTTACTGATTGCAACTTGTAGTCAGACTCTCTTTCCGGAAGGGGTTTATTTTGCAATGGGTTTTCAGCAACCTGAACTGTCTGGGCTTGGACACCTTGTAGCGTCGTTTTCTTGTTATCTAAAGAAACCACCTCAACATTAAAAACGACATAGGAACCAAATTCATTTTCAATCGCTTTAATAATAAGAATCCGAGGGATACTAGTATCTAACTCACTGATTTGAGTCATTCCTTCCTCATTGGTTTTACTCGTTCGTTTGAAAGTCTGAGATGTTTTTGAATCGTATAATTCCCAATTGATTTTCTTTCCACTAACCGGTTTATTATTTTGATCAACTAACATAACAAAACAAGCACTCCCCTTGTCTCCAAGTTGTAACGATACATTAACCTCTTTTAACGGCACTAATTTATATATAAAATCTTTTACATTCTGAGGACTTGAATCTTTTAGACCTGGATCAGTCGGGGTATAAATATCGGGTTCGACTGTGAGAGTAAACTTCACTTTCTTTGAACTGTCCTGCTTTGGATACACTTTAATTTCGTATGTTCCCTGATTCAACGATGCGATGATTTTAGTTGTGGCAATCCCGACCTCATTTGTTAACACCTGAATCGGTGACAGTTTTTTCAGCTTATTATTCTCAAGATATCCAATGTCATATACAACTGGCAAATCAGATACAGGATAGCCACTTAAGTCTAATAATTTTACAACTAAAGCCTCTTTTAATTCCTTGCCTGCTGGTACTTTTTGATTATCACCCGATACTTTTTCAATACTATTTGCAATATTGGAAACAATCTTGACATAAAATGATACGTATTCCCACTTATTATCCTTCTTATACTGAGCTTTCACTTCCCTAACCCCGGATTCCCCATCATTTAAATAATTAAAACTACAGGTTCCATCAATTGCCGTCCGTTTTATTACAGTAACGGTCTTTGTATCGCCCTTAACTTTTTGAAGATAACTCCACCTTATTTCCGAATTATCAACAGGATTACCATAATAATCTTCAACTTTCATAACAAAATCCTGTTTGAATTTAGCGTTCACATTCACTAGCTGATTATCACCAGCAATAATCGTTGCTTTATCGATTCCTCTCGGCAATAAATTTATGGTGATTCTTTTTTCAACATTGTTAACACCTTGTGGATAAATCACTGCTGTATAGACTCCACGTTTTTCCGGCAGAGTAAAAGAGAAACTTCCTTGCCCATCTATATTTGTTTGGGTATCTGCACCTTGACTTGATTTTGTTGAGCCATCAATGAAAAAATCCAGACTTACTTTAACCTTCTTAGATGGATTTCCAAATTTATCTAGCGCTTGAAATTGGAACAACTTTGTCACTTTATCTGCTACATAATAATCCCTTTTTTGATCGTCCGGATTTACAAGTTTTATCGAACCAGTTTTGATTCCTTTTACCTTAAATGGATAATAGACCCTTACTTTGTACTCAGAATCTGTTAAATATAAATAATATTCACCTGCTTCTTCTGGTGCATCGAAACTAAACTTTCCAACACCTTGATTATTATTTATATTTAA
>Ga0154585_1043_pt1 | contig 22882 bp, 19 predicted proteins | sample RifGroF2_FD_116014 | JGI IMG/M metagenome (GOLD analysis project Ga0154585, IMG submission 116014) | Candidatus Margulisbacteria bacterium GWF2_35_9 | reverse complement strand
CAGAAATAGATGTTTTAAGAACAAAAGCAAGTCTCAGTGGGGTCAATGCCACAGTTATAAGTATGGCCAATGCAAAAGAGACAATGAAAAATAATTTAGAAATGTTGCTTAATAAAGAGTTAACAGGAGAGCGTTTCGACTCATCGATTATAACAAAACTGTACGAGAGTGGTATTATCGATAACGGAATAGGGATAGAAGATGTTTTGAAAAAACGACAGGATTACCAACAATTAAAAAATATAACTGCATTAATGAAAACAAATATCGATATTCAGTCAGGAGGATATTTGCCGAGTTTAGTCTTAGTTGCTAACTACGGTTATCAAGGAACAAATGGGTTTAATTTTAATGATAATAATAAAGATTGGTTGTTAGGAGTGAATGGTAATTGGAATGTATTTGATTTTGGAACAAACCAAGCAAAAATTGATGAGGCGATGGAAAATTACAAAATAATGGATCGACAAGTAGCCCAACTGAAACTTGCGATTGAAAAAGAATTGGTAGGCATTAATCTAAACATTAAATCTGCAAAGGCTAAAATTGAAGCAGTTAAACTAGAGGAAAAATCAAATAATGACGTTTTTAATATGGTTAATTCTCGTTATCATCTGGGTGAAGTTACTCATTTGGAATTAATGGATGCACAAAATTCATTATCCAGAGCAAGAGGAAAATTTGTTGAAGCAAAAATTGAATATGCAATGAACGTACTACAATGGTTAAAAGCAACCGGTAAGATATTGAATTATTTCGAAAAGGAGTAGCATGATGAAAAAGTTTCTATGGATTTCAGGATTATTAATACTAGGTTTAATTATTGGGTTTATACTCATTAACAGTAGTGGTAAATATGAAAAAATGTATGACGAGAATACGACACCAAAAGCTACAAAACTGGATAAAATTAATGAAAAAAGTGAGAGCACTGGGGATATAAAGAAGATTCCTGTAAAGATAAAAATCATTGAGGCTACTCAATTTACAGCTAAATTGAAAACCGTGGGAACTACTTTTGCAAAGGATGATTATATATTAAGTGCAAAAATGAATGGTGAAATTACTTATTTAAATGCTGATATTGGGACGGTTGTAAAGAAAAATGATGTTTTAGCAAAAATTGATCCAGAAATGGCAGAGGCGAACTATAATCAAGCTGCAGCTAATTATAATCTGGCACAAAAAACATATTCAAGACAAAAAATATTAGCAGAGAAAAAACTGGTTTCGACACAACAGCTTGATGGTGCAGAAGCGCAATATCAGATAGCAAAAGCAGCCTTAAGTTTAGCAAAAATAAATTTAAATAACTCGAAAGTACTCAGTCCTATTGATGGCGTTATCGCTGAGAAATTTGTCAATCTTCATACTTTTTCAGGTATAGGAACTCCGGTTGCAAGAGTGGTGAATATAAAAAAAATACAAATGGAAGTCGGAGTAAGTGAACAAAATATTGTATTAATTAAAAAAGGTAATAAAGCATTTATTAAAATTAGTTCCTATCCAGGAGAAGTATTCCAAGGATATATTGTTAATATGGGGTTGCAGGCGGATAAAGATAATAAATCATTTCCTGTGACAATTGAATTTGATAATATCGATGGCAAAATTAAGGGTGGTATGATCGCTGATATTTCTATCCTGTTAAATACTTATTCGGAAGCGATTGTTGTTTCCTTCCATTTATTACAACAGACAACAGGAGGCTACTACCTTTATATCGTTGAAAATGACAAAGCAGTAAGACGGGATGTTGTTGTTGCTAATATTCAAGATGATGTTGCCAGAATTTCTGATGGTTTGGCTGTTGGAGATCATTTGGTTATTGAGGGTCATAAATATATTAATGATCAAGTAACAGTCACAATAGAGAAGTAAAGGATATATCGTGAATTTAATTAAACTTGCTATAAAAAACTATCTGTCAGTATTTGTTGTTTTTTTTATCATTATTATTTTTGGATTAATATCTTATTTTTCTTTACCCAGAGAGACTTTCCCCGAAATTAAGGTTCCATATGTATTCGTTAACACTTTCTATTTGGGAGTATCCCCGAAAGATATGGAAACGCTTGTTACGAATCCGATTGAAAAAAAACTTAAAACCATTAAAGGAATAAAAGAGGTTTCAAGTACCTCAATGGAAAGTTTCTCCCAAATATTTTTAGAATTTGATCCGGATGTCAATGTAGATGACGCACTTCAACGAACAAAAGATAAAGTAGATCAGGCAAAATCTGATTTACCAGAAGATTCAGAAGATCCAGTCGTAATGGAGTTTAGCTTAGATGATATGCCGTTTATCTATGTCAATTTATTCGGGAATTATGACTTAGTTAAAATGAAAGAAATTGCAGAGGGATTAAGGGATGAGATAGAAAAAATACAGGGTATTTTAGAGGTGAGTTTGATTGGAGGACAAGAACGTGAAATCCAAATAGTTGTGTCACCAAAAAAATTGCAGGAAAAAGGACTGAGTTTTTCTGATATCTCTAGTGTGATTCAAGCTGAAAATATTAATATTCCCGGTGGAACCCTCGAGATTGGGAAAAGCAAATATTCAATCCGAATTCCAGGCGAGTTTAAGGAAATGGATACCCTAAGAAATTTGATTATTCGTTATCAGGATAATGGGCCAATATATTTAACTGATATTGCAGACGTTACAGATTCCTTTAAAGATCAGGATAGCTTTTCACGTTTTAATGGCAAACCATGTATTACTCTATCAATCAAAAAAAGAACAGGTGCAAATGTTTTAACAACCTCAGAGGCAGTTAAGAAGGAAACGACCGATTATATAAAGAGGACCCATGTTGAGGGCTTGGATGTTTATTTTTTAGGAGATATGTCTAAATACATCAGAAATATGTTGAAGGATTTAGAAAATAATATTTTTACAGGGTTTTTATTTGTTTTAATTGTATTGATGATTTTCCTAGGCTTCAGAAATGCGATGATTGCAGCTATTGCCATTCCATTTTCAATGCTACTTGCTTTTATTGTGTTGAATTTTATGGGATTTACAACCAATTTTATTGTTTTATATGCACTGGTTTTGGCTTTGGGCATGCTTGTGGATAATGCAATTGTTATTGTCGAAAATATTGTTCGATTGCAACAGAGTGGTATGAGCCGAAAAAAAGCTGCGTTCAAAGGTTCAAATGAAATGGCTATTCCAGTTATAGCATCAACATTAACGACTCTTGCGGCCTTTTTCCCACTCGCTTTTTGGCCAGGAATTATGGGGCAATTTATGGGCTATTTACCAAAAACAGTGCTTGTCACATTAACGGCTTCGTTGTTAGTTGCGTTATTAGTGAATCCAGTCATTATTGCGTATGTTGGAACCTTCTCATTTATATGGATTGTATTGGTGGGTTTTGGCGCATCTGCCGGAATCGCTTTTTTGATCGGTAAAATAATAATGACAATTTTGACAATAATCAAAATTCCAGCCATTCTAGCAGGTCTTGTAGGTGGGATCGTTGGAATTGCTTGCTTTTTTATTATCTTTTATAAAGGAGTATTAATTTATGGCGCAAAAGCAAAAGCATATCTAGATAAACCTGAAATAATTAAAGAACAAAAAATAAAAAAGCCTAATTTGTTTATGGAATATTATGAGAAGATGTTGCGCTTAGCTGTAAAACATTCAATAACTACCTGTATCATTGTGTTTATTATGTTTATTATGTCCTTTAAAATGTTCGCTTGGTTTGGTAAGGGCGTTGTTAATTTCCCAGAATCTACTCCAACAGAAGCCTATGTGACTATTAAGCTTCCGCCGGAAGGAGTTTTATCTGAGACTGATAAAATTGCTAAAAGAATAGAACCTTTATTGCCTAAATATTATAATATTAAAAATTTTAACACAAACATCGGTGGGCAAACAGCTGGTGGAGGCTTCAGTGGTGGTGGACAAGCTAACGCAAATCAAGCTCAGATAATTTTAGAATTTTTAGATCCTTCAATCGATAATGTTGATCGGAAACGATTTGCTCCGAAGACAGCTTTGAAAAATGTGAGAACTGAATTAGAAAACATTGCTGGTGCTGAAATTGAAGTCAAACAGGACGAGGGCGGTCCTCCCGTTGGAGCACCGGTTTCGATAAAAATTATTGGTGATAATTTTTTAAAATTGAAAGAAATATCACTAGAAATACAAGCACTAATCAAACCAGTGAAGGGTTTAATTAATCTTCGAGATGATTTGGACGATGGAATACCTGAAATTATTATACGTCTTGATCGTAAGAAAATGGCCGTTCTTGGTATGAATACAGCGATGGTCGCATCTGCCATTAGAACAGCCGTTTATGGTTCGAAAGTGTCTGTATTCAGAGATCAAACGACGGATGAGGAATATGATATAACTCTACGTTATCCGAAAGATAATCGTCAAAATGTAGAGGATTTGGGTAATATATTTGTTACCAGTTTTAAAGGTACTCCAATTCCTTTAAAAGTATTTGCAGATTTATCTTTTGGAAAGGGATTTGCATCTATTCTTCATAAAGATTTTGAGCGCGTGATCGAGGTTAGTGCTGGTGTGGATAAAGATTTTAATAACCAAGTGGTTCGACAAGAGGTTAAAAAAATACTGGATAAGGATTTGAAACTTCCTCAAGGATACTTTGTCAAATTTGGAGGAGAAGCTGAATCGCAAGAAGAAACAATGCAATTCCTTACAAGAGCTTTTATCCTTGCGTTATTCTTAATTTTCTTGGTGCTTATTTCCATGTTTCATTCATTGCTTATTCCAAATATTATCATTGTTACCGTTGCGTTATCTATGATCGGACTGTATGCCGGATTAATTTTAACAAGAACTCCATTTAGTATCGTTATGACGGGTGTGGGTGTTATCAGTTTAGCTGGTATTGTTGTTAACAACGGAATAATATTACTGGAATATATTATCCGGCTCAGAAAAGAAGGTATGGAAAAATTTGAAGCGATTGTTCAAGCCGGGAAGGTTCGTATTCGTCCTGTTTTGTTAACCGCAGGAACCACGGTGCTTGGTTTGTTGCCTATGTCGACTGGTGTTAGTATCGACTTTTATAGTCTGTTTCAAGGAAAATTTCCGATAGCATATAACCCGGAAGCGACTGAAATGTGGGCGTCAATGTCGAATGCAGTTATTGGTGGATTGATTGTTGCGACATTACTAACGCTTGTTGTAGTTCCAGCTTTGTATTCAATGCTTGATAATGTAAAAATGCGTCTAACGTCAAAAATATTTCAAACTGAAACAAAAAATAGCGATAAACGAAAAAAAATCAGTAGTACAAAAGTTAAATTAAAAAAGTAGTAATTTAGTTGTTATTGATATAAAAAAGCGAGAATTGCTTTTTGCATGTGAAGTCTATTTTCAGCTTGATCAAAAACGATTGACTGCGGACCATCCATAACTTCATCTGTTATCTCTTGACCACGGTGAGCGGGTAAACAATGCATGACTAACGCATCACTGCTTGCTTGCGCCAGCAGTGTATCGTTGACTTGGAATTTACTGAATAGTTTTATTCTTTTTTCGGCTTCGTGTTCTAATCCCATTGATGTCCAAGTATCAGTATAAACGATATCTGCATTCGCAATAGCTTTTTGGGGATTATTTGCAAGTGTTATTGTCGATCCAGATATCTTGGCAAATTCAGATGCTTTTTTTAGAATTTTTTTATCTGGTTCGAATCCTTTTGGAGTTCCAAAACAGATGTCGTATCCAACTTTACTAGCTAAAAGGAGTAGTGAGTGGGCAACATTATAACCGTCGCCGAGATATGTTATTTTTATTTTCCCTCTACCTTTCTTTTCAACGATTGTTAGGTAGTCTGACATTATTTGGCATGGATGAAATTTGTCTGTCAGTGCGTTTATTACTGGTACCGATGAGTTATCCGCGAAAATATTTAATGTTTTTTGTTGGAATGTTCGTATGATGATGCCGTCTACGTAACGGGATAGGCACTTCGCGATATCTGATAATTCTTCGCGTCCGCTGAGTGAATTTTCATTTAACGTAACGATATGACCACCCAGTTGATGAATAGCAACATCGAAAGATATGTAAGTTCGTGTGGAGGGTTTTTCAAAGATCATCGCAAAGGATTTTCCATTTAGAACTTTTTTAGAATTTAAAGGTGAATCTTCTTTAAGTTTCATTGCAATGTTTAAAATCTCATTAATTTCATCATAATTTAAATCAAGTATAGATAGAAAATCCCGTTTCATAAATTAAATAACCTTTCGAAAATACTATTTTATCATTGTCCCAATACCAAAATCGGTAAATAATTCTAAAAGAAGAGAGTGTTGTATTTCTCCGCTAATAATATGTGCGTTTTTAACTCCATTTTGAACTGCTTTAATAACAGATTCAACCTTGGGAATCATACCTTCTGTGATCGTACCGTTAGCAATCATTTCATCAATTTCTGAAAGAGTGACCTGTTTTACTTTATTACCTGATTTGTCTAATATCCCTTCAACATTTGATAGTAGAATAAATTTTTCAGCTTTTAATTTTATTGCAATTTCGCAAGCAGCATAATCAGCATTAATATTATAGCTGTTTCCTGCTTGATCTGCTCCTGTTGTTGATATGACCGGTATGAAATTGTTTTGTTCTAAAAGATTCAGAATGTCGGTATTAATATTTGTAATATCACCGACAAGTCCTAGTTTTGTATTAGTACTTTGTTTAGCTTGAATTAATCCAGCATCTTTCCCACATAACCCGACTGCTTTTCCCCCGGCATTATTAATCATATTTACAAAGGTTTTATTTACTTTTCCTGCTAAGACCATTTCAATTACTTCCATGGATTCTTTGTTTGTTACACGTTGCCCATCAATGAATCCAGTGTTGATATTTAGTTTTTTTAACCAAGAGGTAATTTCTTTTCCGCCGCCATGAACTACAACAGGGTTGATTCCAACAAATTTTAAAAGTACGATATCTGTTGCCACGGATTGTTGTACGATTGGATCTTCCATGGCGCTACCACCATATTTTATAACAATCGTTTTTCCAGCAAATTTTTGTATATAGGGAAGAGCTTCTAGTAGAATTTTTGCTTTTTCAATTGGTTCTTTTATCAAGGCTTATTCCTTTGTATGGATTATGATATAGCTAATTGTAATATGTAAGGTAGTAATAATCAAGAACCATTAGGGCGACCTTTCCGCTTCTGCTGACGGAGAGATTTTACAAATGATCAATCAAATACTTCACAATCTTTTCTGATGCATGGCCATCCCCGTAAGGGTTATGAGCTTTAGTCATTTTTGAATATTCTTCAGTGTTATTTAGTAGTTCCATTGTTTTACTAATAATAGTTTCTTTATCCGTTCCGACTAGTTTCACTGTACCCGCTTCCAGTCCTTCTGGTCGTTCTGTTGTGTCTCTCATGACCAGAACCGGTTTTCCCAGTCCAGGCGCTTCTTCCTGTATTCCACCGCTGTCGGTTATTATGATATAGGCCATGTTCATTAAAAAAACGAACGGCAAGTATTCGACCGGCTCTATTAAGTAAATATTTGAAATCCCTTTTAATATTCTATTAACCGGTTCTCGAACATTGGGATTAAGATGGACGGGATACACAATGTCGACATCTGGATGAGTCAATGCAATATGCTTTAATGATTCACATATATTAATAAATCCATCACCAAAGTTCTCTCGACGATGGCCTGTAACAAGAATGAGTCTTTTATTGGTTTTCTGGATTGAATGAATATTGGGATATCCAAAATTTTCAAGAATACCAATCAGATTTTTCTGCAAGTCAGAATCATGTTTAATCTTATTAGAGACAATCATCAGCGCATCGATCACTGTATTGCCGGTGACAACAAAATGAGAATCATTTATATTTTCTATTTGAAGATTTTTCTTGTTTTGTTCAGTGGGTGCAAAATGAAAGGAACATATTCTATCGCTGAGCTGTCGATTAATCTCTTCCGGAAAAGGCGAATACATATTATATGTTCGAAGCCCGGCTTCCACATGACCGACTGGGATCTTTAGATAATAAGCAGCAAGGGAAGTTGCAAGGCTAGTTGTTGTGTCGCCATGTACTAAAACTATATCGGGTTTAAAGTCTAACAAGACATCTTTCATGGCGCAGAGAACATTGCTAGTTACATCAAATAAATCTTGATTCTTCTTCATAATATCTAAATCATAGTCTGGTTTTATATCAAAAATGGTTAATACTTGATCCAGCATTTCACGATGTTGGGCGGTTACGCAGACTCTGGAATCTAGCCTGTCCTTGTGTTTATTGAGTTCTATTACAAGAGGAGCCATTTTTATGGCTTCCGGTCGAGTTCCAAAAACAGTGAGTACTTTTTTCATGTTGTATAGTGTATCTGATTCGTTTTAAATTCACAACGGATGGTTTTTAAACCTCTACTCGCAGTAATCTGGGTCATTTTTTATCCAGACAGGTGATGCCGAAATAACTTGGGGTGGTCCTGCCAACAAAGGGCTGAGTGCTTTTTGATAGGGTTTGAACCATGAAGAACTCATTGCTTTCTGTAATTCTTTCTCATCTGTTAATAATTCGAATAGGCAAATTGTATTGGGGTCGTTATCGGCAAAGCAATAACAACTTACTTCCAGTGATTTATTTTTTTCAGCGTGGGGTTTAACAAACGATTCCCAAACACTAAGAACTTCGTCTCTTTTCCCGGGTTTTGTTTTAAAAATCACAAAAAAACCGATTTTAGACATTTTTTACCTCCAAATATAAATAGTGAGTTGATTTTATTGTATCAGATTAATCTGATTTTCTTAACAGCTCTTCTATTTGTTAATCTAAATTATGGATTATTAAATACGCGATTTTTGTAGTAGGCCAGTGTTGGCTTGTTTTAAACGACGTATAGGTTGATATTCCCAAGTCCGTCTTTTTGCATTATTTGTTGATTGTGTTTTTCTTGAAGTTTTTTCAAATTAAGTCTGGTTATAGTGTGGGGTGATTGTAGAAATCGAATCACTTCTTTTTTAATGTCTGGTGGTAGTGCATCATAATGCTTAATAAGCCGATGGATTTCTGCTATAACTGCTTGATGTGAATCATTGCTTGCCATCATCGTCTCCAGTATCTTCTATTTTCTGAAGTAGTTCAGATAATGCGTTTGCAACATCTTTTGGCATATTTCCTTCATGTTGGTGTAAATTGTCAATCAAGTCCATAAATGGTTCTACAAACGCTTCGGCACTTTCTGACAGGTGTTTCTCGTCAATACTTTCTTCGCTTTTCTCAATATGTTCCAGTTCTTTTTTTAATTTATCAAGTTTTTCTTTCAAACTTTCCATTATGGAGGGATTAAGACTGGGAAAGTTAGCTAAGACTCCATTAATAAACGCAATAATTGATTGAATCTGTTGCTGATTAAGCATATTCGTTTTTTTGAGTAAGCTCAATGTTTTGTCGATAATGACATCACTACCATTTGTTTTAGTCAGTGCTTCTTGAATGCTTCCTTTTTTGATCAAACTGATGATTTCACCCGCAAGAAGCTGATCAGTTGCAGATGTTTGGACAATTTTAAGTTGATCTAAAAGGTTCGGATTTTCATTGATTGTACTTTTCGGGATGTTTGCGTTAGTTTGATTTTGCATTATTAGATTTTGCTTTGTTTGAGATTCTTGAGGAATTGGTTCATTTTCAAGTTGTCCGGTTTGTTTCAAAATATTAGTTATGGCATTTAGATCATTCGTATTTGTTGAGTTTAGAATTTGCTTGCAAAAACTTTTGACATCCATTCCCTTTGAATTTAGAAGTGCAACTGATGTTTTAAACTCCGTCGGATTATGTACACTTCGTGATGATGATTTTAAATAGTCCGTTATTTTTTCTTCCAGTTGTTGATCAACAGGTTTTAACGGGTTTTTGTTTAAATTGCTTGGTGCATGTATTCCTAATTCCATAAAAAAAACTCCTTACTTTAATAGAATATTCCCATGGGAGGATGTTGTTAAACATAATTATGGCAATTCTTAATTATACATTGATAATTTTAGTAATTTACTTAAACTGGCAGAAGATAATCCTAAAATGTTAAAATCCTTGTCCGATAGTTTTAATGGGCAAATATATGAAATATAAGGAATATAGGTTCCTGTGGAAATTTATTTTTATACATGCGATAATACCCTCACTATCAACTATAGGAGATATGCAATCGGATGTTGGATATAAACGAGAACGTAGATGATATAAAACCATATATTCCTGGCAAACCTATTGAAGAAGTTCAGCGGGAACTTGGGTTAGACCAAATTGTTAAATTAGCGAGTAATGAAAATAACCGCGGTATTCCTCAAAACGTAATTAACAAACTCCAAACTAAAATTCAAGATTTGTTTTTGTATCCGGATGGATCATTATTTAGACTTAGAAAAAAACTCGCGCAGTATTATAAAATAGATGCTGATCAGCTTATTTTTGGTAACGGGTCAGATGAATTATTGCAGATGATTGCCTTTACGTATTTAAATAAAAACAAAGAGGTTCTTATTTCCGAAGGGACTTTCTCTGAGTATACCTTTGCAGCAAAGCTGGTAAATGCTCCCATTAAATATGTTTCCCTTAAAGATTATACTTATGATTTAGAAGCGATTGCTATGAGGATTAGTGCAAAGACACGTGTTGTTTTTTTATGCAATCCCAATAACCCAACAGGAACATACTTTAATGTTTCAACATTCGAGAGCTTTATGAAGAAAGTTCCACCCAAAGTATTAGTTGTAATAGATGAAGCCTACTATGAATATGCATCAGGGGACGATTATCCTGAAACAATCAAGTATTTGAAGCGTTATGAGAATATTATTCTTCTTCGAACATTTTCAAAAGTTTGGTCGTTAGCCGGATGCAGAATTGGTTACGGCATTGCATCTCCAAAAGTGATTGCAAGTATTAATAAGTCCAGACAGCCATTTAATGTAAATCGATTTGCAGAAGAATCGGCATTGGCAATGTTAGATGAGAAAGAATGGGTTCATTCGATCACTGCTGAAACAAAAAAACAGATGGCTTATTTATACAGCGAATTAGACAAAATGAAAATTAGCTATTTATCAAGCAGGGCAAACTTTGTATTCATGACATTAAAACATGATGCAAAAGATGTGTTTGATCGATTGCTTCGTAAGGGGATTATTATTCGGCCAATGACTGGTTTTGGATATGTTAATTCTATTCGAGTTACAATCGGATTACCCCATGAAAATAAATTATTTATTGAAGCACTTAAGAAAGTGTTGCAGGAGATAAATGCTAAATAGTTTAGTCTGTGACTATTTTCATGAAACAACAGTATTCCTACTGAGTACTCCGTATATTATTCAAGAAGATTATTTCGATAATATTGTTGTCGTTAAGCATTATCAGTATGTATAAAAATACAAGGAGCGAATAATGAAAAAAACAACACTAAACAAGATTCATCGGGGACACAAAGCAAAGATGGTAGACTATTTTGGATGGGAAATGCCTATATCCTATGCTGGAATACTAGAGGAACATAAAGCTGTTCGGGAGAAAGCCGCAATATTTGATGTCTCTCATATGGGAATCATTGAGGTTTATGGTCCTGAATCCAAGCAGTTTCTTCAGCATTTAACAGTAAACGATATCGGTCAACTTCAATACTTCCATTCCCAATACTCAATGATGCTTGATAACGAAGGTAATATTTTAGATGACATGATAATTACTAGATTAAAAGAAAAATATAGAATCGTGGTCAATTGTTCAAATTTCCAAAAAATTAAAGCATGGATGGAACAGGTAGATAAAGAAACAAATTTTGATATTTGGTTAAAGATTAGAGACGAGCTAAGCATTGTTGCACTACAAGGGCCAGATTCTCATAATATAATAGAAAAAATAATAAAGCATGATGAACGTATCCCTCGCTTTTCAGCACGATATGATCATGTAGGTGACCATGTTATTTGCATTAGCCATACAGGATATACGGGTAGTGATGGTTATGAGATATTTGTCGGGAATGATTTTGTAGAAGAATTCTGGAATATGTGTATTCAGCAAGGCGCTGTTCCTGCAGGGCTTGGATCGAGAGATACTTTAAGAATAGAAGCTGGCTTGCCTTTATACGGTAATGAAATATCTCCAAGCACAACCCCATATGATATCGGTTATGGTTGGATTGTTAAATTATCGAAAAATAATGAATTTAAAGGGAAACAGTTTCTTAGTAATGTCCAATCTAAAACAAATAAGATGTATGGTGTTGTTATTGATGAAAAGGCGATTCCAAGAACTGGATGCATAATAAATGGAGTCGGAAAAATAACGAGTGGGACATATTCTCCGACATTAAAAAAATCAATTGCCATTTTTATGGCTGATCGCGAAATTAATGCTGGTGAAACAGTAAATGTAATGATAAGAGATAAAGAATATAAAGGGATAATAACAAAGTTGCCATTTATTAAAAAAAGTAGTTAACTTTTTTTTAAAAATTTGTTATATTCAATTTGTAAAAAATTTTAATTGAAGGGGGCATTAGCCAATGAGTTTAGTTATGAATAAGTTTTATTATACAGAAGAACATGAATGGTTAAAAGTTGAAGAAGGTAATATTGCTGTAGTTGGGATAACCGATCATGCACAGGACTCATTAGGAGACATCGTTTTTTTAGAGATGCCTAAAGAAGGAGAAGATTTTACTCAAGGTGATGAAATCGGAGTAATAGAATCTGTTAAGACTGTTAGTAATTTGTATATACCTGTAAGTGGTTCAATTATCGAGGTTAATAGCGATGTCGTTGAAGATCCTGCTTTTGTCAATTCATCTCCTTATGATGAAGGTTGGTTAGTTCGTATTGAGATGACTGAACCATCTGAACTTGAGGACTTGTTATCTGCAGATGATTATACTGAGCTAATAAGTAAAGAGGAGTAATGCAGAACCCTCTTTTTCCAAATAACAACCAAGAACAGCAAGCAATTTTAAATTCAATCGGAGTTAAATCATTCGATGAATTAATTTGTGATTTACCAAAGTCCAAGGTTTATCCAGAGTTAAAGATTGCCGATGGGCTTTCAGAAAAACAGATAAGTACTGAATTATCGAACATCATATCTAAAAATAAGACGATTATTCCTCGTCGCAGTTTCTTAGGTGGGGGTGTTTACTATCGTTATGTTCCCTCCATTGTTGATTATATATCTGGAAGAAGTGAATTTTATACAGCCTATACTCCATATCAACCCGAAATGAGCCAAGGTACATTGATTGCCATATTTGAGTTCCAAACATATATGGCAGAGCTTACTGGTATGGAAATATCAAATGCCAGTTTGTATGATGGAGCGACTGCTTTGGCTGAATCTATTATTATGTCTAGTCGAATCAGTTCTAAAGAAAGCAAAACGTTTCTTATAATCGGAGCAATTCCTCCCCAATATAAAAAGGTGTTGGATTCATATAATCAGGGATTAAATTTTACGATTAAGTATATTGAGGATGATGATAATATTGAGTTGGATGATTCATTGTCTTCAATTGTTCTCTTTTATCCTAATTACTTTGGGCAGGTCATGGATTATGAAAAAATTATATCGAAGGCAAAACAAAAGGGTATTGGGATTATTATGGGGGTGATCAATCCATTAGCTCTAGGAATTTTTAAAACACCGGGTGAATTTGGTGCCGATATTGTATTTGGCGAAGCAATTTCATTAGGTAGCTATCCATCATTTGGTGGGCCAGCTTTGGGTTTTATTACAACTCGAAAAGATTTTATTCGTCATATCCCTGGTCGAATTGTTGGTGAGACCAACGATAAAGATGGCAAGATTGGATATGTATTAACATTTCAAACGCGCGAACAACATATTCGTCGGGAAAGAGCTACATCAAATATATGTAGCAATCAAGGATTGATGGCTCTAAGAACTACTCTGTATTTATCTAGTTTAGGTAAAGAAGGTTTTGAAGAACTGGCGTATGATATTTATGAAAAAACACGATTGCTTAAAAAATCATTGGCAACTATAAAAGAATTTGTAATTGATAAGAACATTTCCTTTCAAGATGTATTAGTGTCTTCTGAATCTATTTCTTTTGATGAGTTAAATCAGTTTTTGAGTGAACAAAATATTCATGGCGGAATTGTGTTGTCCCATCAAGATGCCTATCTCGATCAGCTATACTTAATCTCTGTTAATGATTTTACAACAACAGAGGATATTAATGATTTAGTTGTAGCAATGAAGGAATTTATAAGTGAAAAATAGACCTATTTTTTATAAGAAAAAAGAAGAATTAAAAAATGTTAAACTTTCAGCTTTATCTGTTGGTATACCTGAAAATCTGATCAGAAAGAAACCGTTACGATTTCCAACCTTGGCAGAAAATGAGGTAGCCAGACATTACACCTATTTATCAACTCTTAATCATGGAGTTGATTCGGGATTTTATCCACTAGGTTCTTGCACGATGAAGTATAATTTTAAAATACTAGAAAAAATTGCCGGAAATGAAAGTTTTTCAAATATTTATCCTTTCAGCTCTGAAGAGGACATCCAAGGGCTTTTAGAAATTCTATATCGAACAGATAAAAGTTTATCAGAAATATTTGGCTACGCACATTTTACTTTTCAACCCGCGGCAGGATCCCATGGCGAACATACGGGCTTGTTAATTATCCGGGCATTTCATAAAGATAATGGTGAGTCAGACCGTGATGTGGTTTTAATACCAGATACGGCTCATGGTACAAATCCAGCAAGTGCAGTTTTGGCAGGGTATAAGGTTAGAAAAATACCGACAAATGATCAAGGTAATTTAGATCTTGAGTTTTTGAAGAAAGAAGTCAGTAATTATAAAGTAGCTGCACTTATGCTGACAAATCCTTCAACACTTGGTTTATTCGAAACACAAATTCTCGAAATTGCTGAGATTGTTCATGATGCAGGAGGACTTTTATACTATGATGGTGCTAACGCAAATGCGTTGATGGGAATCATTCGTCCCGGGGACATGGGCTTTGACGTTTGTCATTTAAATTTACATAAGACATTTGGTACTCCTCATGGTGGTGGTGGTCCTGGTTCAGGGCCTGTAGGGGTTAAAGATTTCCTTGTACCATTTCTTCCGAACCCGTTAGTGAAGATGGATGATGGGATGTATGTACTAGATAGTTCTTCTAAAAAAAGCATTGGTAAAGTCCATGGTTTTTATGGCAATATAAACGTTGTAATAAAAGCATTCGTGTTTATCATAATGTATGGACGAGATGGGCTTAAGCACGTTAGTCAGCAGGCAATTATTAATGCCAACTATTTACAGGAAAAACTAAAAGATGTGTACAAGCTGGCATACAATCGAAGGTGCATGCATGAGTTTGTTTTATCTGCAGCAAAATTAAAAAAAGATTTTGGAATATCTGCACTTGATATTGCTAAGCGTCTAATCGATTATGGAATCCACCCGCCGACGATATATTTCCCCCAAATTGTTTCAGAAAGTATGATGATGGAACCCACAGAATCGGAGAGTAAAGAGGAATTAGATGATTTTATTCAGATAATGACTGATATCCGGGCTGAAATAGAAACTAATCCAGAAATTCTTCATGATGCACCAATAACAAGGGTTGTTGGCAGACTGGATGAAGCAAAAGCTGTTAAGGAACCTAAGCTTACTGCTCTCGACTAAAATGAGTCGGGGCCTTTCTCAAAATACTAATTTAATTGTCATTCATGATGGCCCAGATACACCTCAATTTAATATGGAGAAAGACATTGATTTGTTTCAGAATGTTGAAACGCATAATGATACTGCTTATTTAAGATTTTATTCTTGGAATTTTATATGTGCAACATATGGTTCAAACCAGAAAATTGCGGATATAAAGAAAATAATACATGCTATGAAAGATATTCCTCCTGACATAGCGTTAGTTAGACGTCCAACTGGTGGAGGAATTGTGATCCATTATCCACAATTGATTACCTATTCGTTAGTTATTTCAGATAGTGCTCTTAAACAATCAATGACCTTACTCGATTCCTATTATCAGCTTTCTGAACTTATTAATAATTGTTTGTTGTCCATGGGAATTCAATCCAGTCTGAATAAAACGAGTATGAGTGATTATAAAGAAAAACGGATTAATCCTGTTTGTGTTGATTATCCTGCTAAATATGAAATTATGAAAGATAATCAGAAAATTGTAGGATGTGCCCAAAAAAAAGGTCGAAATTGTCTTCTTCAGCAAACCCAATTTTTTATCGAAATAGATAATGATGTTTTTAAAAATAAATTTGAAGATGCCATAAGCAACTATCTGAATAGATAATAGCCTCTAAAAGGTATAGCCATTGGATTCTAAAATCCTTCCTTCTATTTTTATTCATTTTAAGTTACAATCATTATTTACATTTCAAGGCATTTTTTAATTGTTAGATAAAATATTATTAAGAGGTGAAATATGAGAAGCGATCAAATCACAAAAGGACCAAGTAGAGCACCACATAGGTCTTTGTTTAAAGCTATGGGTTATACATCTGAGGAGTTGAACCGTCCGTTAATTGGAATTGCAGCGTCCTATAATGAAGTTATCCCTGGCCATATTTTCCTTGATAAAGTCATTCAAGCTGTAAAGGATGGTATTTATATGGCTGGAGGGACACCCATGTTGTTTCATACAATTGGAGTATGTGATGGTATTGCTATGGGGCATCAGGGAATGAAGTACTCTTTAATTACAAGAGAATTAGTTGCCGATACTGTAGAAACAATGTGTATGGCATATCCGTTTGACGGTCTCGTTATTATTCCAAATTGCGATAAAGTTATCCCCGGGATGCTAATGGCATCAGCACGAGTCAATTTACCGACGATTATGGTCAGCGGTGGGCCAATGCTCGCGGGTGGTGATCGCAATTCATGTATCGACCTATCTCATGTATTTGAGGCGGCTGGTGCATTTGAAGCTGGTAAAATTACCCAAGAAAAACTAGATTGGATTGAAAATACGGCTTGTCCGGGTGCAGGGTCCTGTTCTGGGATGTTTACTGCAAATTCTATGAACTGTTTATCTGAATCAATTGGGATTTCATTGCCGGGTAATGGAACAATTCCAGCGGTTAAAGGAGATCGGATTGCATTAGCTAAAAGGTCCGGAATGGCCATATTGGATCTTGTAAAAAAAGATATTAAAGCAAGAGATTTAATGACCATGAAAAACTTTAGAAATGCATTGGCTGTGGATATGGCATTAGGATGTTCAACGAATACTGCTTTACATTTACCTGCAATAGCTAATGAAGCTGGAATTGAATTAACGATGGCTCTTATTAATGAAGTAAGTAACAAAATCCCAAATATCACGTCTCTTCGTCCAGCAGGTTCTTTTCATATGCAGGATTTGGACGATGCTGGTGGGGTACAGGCAGTAATGGCTGAGTTGCTTGAAGCTGGATTAATTGATGGTAGCTTAATGACGGTAACTGGGAAGTCAATTAAAGAAAATTTAAAAAATGTTAAAGTTAAGGATAGGGCAGTTATCAGAGAAATAAGTAATCCATATCATAAGACAGGTGGGCTTGCTGCTTTGTTTGGTAATATTGCACCGGAAGGATCGATTGTTAAACAATCTGCTGTTAAAGATGAGATGTTGAAGCATACTGGGCCAGCAAGGGTTTTTAATTGTGAAGAAGACGCTATAAAAGCTATTAATGGTGGAAAGATTGTTAAGGGCGATGTAATCGTTATTCGTTATGAAGGACCTAAAGGTGGCCCTGGAATGAGAGAAATGTTGATGCCAACAGCCGCAATAGTTGGTGCTGGTTTAGACAAAGATGTTGCGTTAATTACAGATGGACGATTCTCTGGAGCAACTCAAGGTTCAGCGATTGGACACGTGTCGCCAGAAGCAGCTTTAGGCGGTCCGATAGCCGCGATTAACGAAGGTGATATCATTGTAATTGATATTCCTGCAAAAACAATTAATGTTAAACTTTCAGATAAAGTAATTGAAGAAAGACTATCGAAAATAAAACTGCCGGAAAATAAATATGGTGGATGTTTGGGACGATATTCTAGGATTGTTAAGTCAGCAAGTACGGGAGCGGTTTTATCCTAAGAAACAAAGTAATTAAATGATCGGAAATGTAGGGAACTATTTAATAAAACAGAATAATTTAAAAACCGAATCATTTGTGTTACAATTAGTTCCGATATCCAATGATAAAGGAAGATACTATGACTGAAAAAATTAAAGGTTCAAAGATTTTTATTGAAAGTTTGAAACAAGAACAGGTAACTGATATTTTTGGTTATCCCGGTGGGGCCTTACTGGAAATCTATGACGATTTATATGATAGTGATATTAATCACTATTTAGTTCGTCATGAGCAGGCAGCCGCTCATGCGGCAGATGGTTATGCTCGAAGTAGTGGTAAGGTGGGTGTATGTCTTGCCACTTCAGGTCCGGGTGCGACAAATCTAGTTACCGGAATAGCAAATGCTTATATGGATTCCATTCCAATGGTGGCATTTACTGGTCAAGTTAATTTGGGTGCTATTGGAAAAGATTCATTCCAAGAGGCAGATATTACTGGTATTACCTTGCCAATTACAAAACATAATTTTCTGGTTAAAGATGTAAAAGATTTAGCTTCGACGATCAAAAAAGCCTTTCATATAGCCAGAACCGGAAGACCAGGACCGGTTTTAATTGATATGCCAAAAGATATAACGCTTAACAGAGCCGTGTTTAATTACCCGGATAAAGTGGATTTGCCTTCTTACAAGCCTACAATTAAGGGTAGTATCAAACAAATTAAAGCAGCCGTTGAATTGATGCAAGAATCAGAGCGTCCAGTAGTTCTGGCTGGTGGTGGTGTTACCGCATCAAATGCATCCGATGAACTCCGAACTTTTATTAAGCAGACTAATATTCCAGTTGCATCAACCTTGCTTGGATTAGGCGTATATCCTTATGATGATGAATTGTCGCTCAGAATGCCAGGTATGCATGGAACAGCGTATGCAAACTATGCAATACACGATGCCGATTTATTGATTGCTATCGGTATGCGATTTGATGACCGAATAACTGGAAAATTAGCGACATTTGCACCAAAAGCAAAAGTTATCCATATTGATATTGATCCGGCTGAAATTAGTAAATGTATTGCTGCGACGGTTCCAATCGTAGGAGATGCTAAGGAAGTTCTAAAGGATTTAATCGAATATATTAAAGAAAATCCTGTTGAGAAAAAAGATGAATGGTTAAGGACAATTCAGGAGTATAAGACAAATCATCCTTTAATCTATAAAATGTCTGCCGATACAATTAATCCTCAATATGTCATTCAACAGATAAATGAAATGACCAAAGGAAATGTGATTATGGCAACGGAAGTTGGAACACACCAGATGTGGGCAGCTCAATATCAGAATCATATATATCCTCGTCATTTTATATCCTCGGGAGGACTTGGAACGATGGGCTTTGGTTTTCCTGCAGCCATTGGTGCACAAGTCGCAAATCCAGATAAACTTGTGGTTAATATCGCAGGAGATGGTTCAATTCAAATGAATATTCAGGAGTTATCAACGGTTGCAAACTATAATTTGCCCGTGAAAGTTATTATTTTAAATAATAGATATCTTGGAATGGTTAGACAATGGCAAGAGATATTTTATAAGAAAAGATATTCACATACAGATTTAGAAGGAAAACAACCAGATTTTGTTAAAGTAGCTGAAGCTTATGATGTGATGGGTCTTCGCGCAGAAAAACCATCACAGGTGAGATCGGTACTTGAAAAAGCGTTTGCTCATAATGGCCCGGTATTTGTTGATATGGTTGTAAACCGTGAAGAAAATGTTTTTCCCATGGTTCCGGCTGGAGGGGTTTTAAATAAAATGATCCTTCAAAAGGAGGGTAAATAAATGAGACATGTTCTATCTGTTGTTGTCGAAAATAAACCCGGTGTTTTAGCTCGAATATCTGGTTTATTTAGTCGCAGAGGGTTTAATATTGATAGTTTAGCCGTTGGTCCTACGGAAGACCCTGCTTATTCGAGAATAACCTTAGTTGTTCAAGGTGATGATATGATTATCGAACAAATAAGCAAGCAGCTGTATAAACTGATTGATACTTATAAAGTCATCGATCTGACAAAAATAAATCATGTAGAAAGAGAAATGGTTTTAGTTAAGGTCAATATAACATCAACAACTAGGTCAGAAGTAATCGAAATTGTGAATATTTTCAGGGCAAAGATTATTGATGTTAGTGAAAAAACATTGGTTATTGAAATAACAGGTGATCAAAGTAAGATAAATGGACTATTAAAAATGCTTAAGAAATATGGCATTACTGAAATGGTTCGAACAGGCTCAATTGCAATGCAACGAGGCTTAAATTAATTAAAAGGAGAAAGTAAAATGGTAAAAGTATATTATGATAAAGATGCAAATTTAGATGTATTAAAAGGAAAAACAATCGCAATAATTGGTTATGGTTCTCAAGGACATGCCCATGCATTGAACCATCAAGATAGTGGAATGAAAGTAGTTGTTGGAGAGTTGAAAGATTCTGACAATTGGAAAAAAGCAAAAAAAGATGGGGTAAATGTTATGAGCGCATCAGAGGCAGCAAAAGCTGCAGATATTATTATGGTGCTTGTACCAGATGAATTTGCACCCAAAATATATAAAACAGAAATTGAACCTAATTTAGTAAAAGGAAATACGCTTGCATTTGCTCATGGTTTTAACATCCATTTCAAAACGATTATCCCTCCGAAGGATATTAACGTTATTATGGTAGCACCAAAAGGACCTGGCCACATGGTAAGAAGAGTATTTCAAGAAGGATTTGGAGTACCATGCATATGGGCAATCCATCAAGATGCTACAGGAAATGCAAAGGATCTAACCCTTGCATATGCTAAAGGAATCGGCGGAACCAGAGCAGGAGTTCTTGAAACTACATATAAAGAAGAAACCGAGACAGACCTTTTTGGTGAACAGACAGTATTATGTGGTGGTACAACAGCACTCGTCCAAGCCGGATTTGATATATTAGTTGAAGCGGGATATCAACCAGAAATTGCTTATTTTGAGTGTTTACATGAATTAAAGCTAATTGTTGACTTGATGTATGAAGGTGGTATTGCGAAGATGAGAGACTCAATATCAAATACTGCAGAATATGGTGACTTAACTGTTGGGCCAAAAATTATTACAGCTGATGTAAGAAAAAGCATGAAAGATGCTCTTAAGAGAATTCAAAACGGAGAGTTTGCGAAAGAATTTATTGCAGAATGTGATGCAGGCAAACCAAATATGGAAAAATTAAGAAAAGCAGGAAAAGAAAATCAAATCGAAGTCGTTGGAGCAAAACTAAGAAAATTAATGAGTTGGATTAAAAACTAAGATTTCTTATGACCTGTCCTATCAAAAGGACAGGTCTACAAAAAATATAATGAAAACAATTAAGATATTTGATACTACCCTTCGAGATGCTGAGCAAGCACCTGGAGCTAGTATGACTCTCGTTGAAAAACTCGAGATGGCCAAACAACTCGCGTATCTTAATGTCGATGTTATTGAGGCTGGGTTTGCTATTTCTTCCAAGGGAGATTTCGAGGCCATAAAAGCGATTGCACAAAATGTCGAGGGCCCAATAATTTGTAGCTTGGCACGAGCAGTTAAGAAAGACATTGAAACTGCATGGGAAGCCATTCAATATAGTAAAAAACCAAGAATCCACACATTTATTGCTACTTCTCCGGTTCATATGGAATACAAATTGAAAAAAACACCTGATGAAGTGGTTCAGATTGCAGTGGATATGGTTAAGTATGCAAAATCTCTTTGCAATGATATCGAATTTTCTGCAGAAGATGCAGCCAGATCCAATCCTGATTTTTTATATCGAATATTTACTGAGGTTATTAAGGCGGGTGCGACAGTAATTAATGTTCCGGATACCGTTGGATATTCTGTGCCTCAAGAATTCGGGGCATTAATTAAAGGGATAAAGGAAAATGTGGTAGGTATAGAAAAAGTGGATATCAGTGTTCATTGTCATAATGATCTTGGTCTTGCAACTGCCAATAGTTTGGCCGCTGTTTTGAATGGTGCGACACAAGTTGAATGTACCGTTAATGGAATGGGTGAACGTGCAGGGAATGCATCTTTGGAAGAAGTGGTTATGGCATTGTATACCAGAAAGATTTTTTTTAATGCCATAACAAATATTGCAACGAAAGAAATATATCGATCTTCTAAATTATTTTCAAACATTACGGGTATTATGGTACAACCAAATAAAGCAATTGTCGGTGCCAATGCATTTTTACATGAAGCCGGAATTCATCAGGATGGGGTTCTTAAACATCGTGAAACCTATGAAATAATGAGTGCAGAAATGATCGGGCTAAAACCTCAGTCACTTGTGTTAGGTAAACACTCCGGTCGTCATGCGTTTAAGGAACGTTTGGAAGAGTTGGGGTTCCATATAGAGGAGGATCAACTTCAAAAAGCGTTTGAGAAGTTTAAATTATTAGCAGATGAAAAGAAAATTGTGTCCGATCTGGATATTGAATCCATTGTAACAAATGAATCAATCAGCTTTGAGGAAAAATACAAATTGGATAGTATTAATGTGACTGCTGGAAATAAAATTAAACCAACGGCCACTGTTCGATTACTTACTCATGATAATAAATTGATAGAGGCATCGTGCACAGGGACTGGTCCCGTGGATGCTGTATATAATACTATTGAAAAATTGATTGATAGAAAAGTAAATTTGCAGGACTATATTGTACACGCAGTTACCGGAGGAACCGATGCATTG
>Ga0154585_1041_pt1 | contig 23263 bp, 18 predicted proteins | sample RifGroF2_FD_116014 | JGI IMG/M metagenome (GOLD analysis project Ga0154585, IMG submission 116014) | Candidatus Margulisbacteria bacterium GWF2_35_9 | reverse complement strand
TTATAAAAGAACTAAAAGATGGGGTAAAAGTAGACAATAACAGTCCCTATGTAACAGGTGAACTTACATCCATTATGAAAATGGAAAATGTTTTTTATTTGGGGTCCACCTTTGGACGATTATCATTGTTAAACGAAGAATTAACCACTCCTTTTAGTGATATGCAATTACCAATGGGTTACCGTTTGGTAAAATGGACTAATTACCAAGATTTATGGAAAAATATCGATTTTGGTCTTTACTTAAAAAACAGTGCAATTATATCCGGTTTTACGATGATATTTTCAATGATATTGGCTACGCTTACATCTTACGCATTAATTCGATATCAGTTTCCTGGAAATAAAAAATTTGGAATTGCAATACTTTCAACCCAAATGATTCCCGGTATAATGTATTTAATCCCATTGTTTATGATGTTTAAATTAGTGACTGATATGACAGGTATTCCGATAAAGGGAACCTATGCAGGATTAATATTTATTTATACCGCTTTTTTTGTGCCTTTTTCAGTTTGGATTCTTCGAAGTTTTTTTGCTTCTATTCCGGTAGAACTTGAAGAATCTGCTAGGATTGATGGGTGCAACGCTTTTCAGGTTTTTTATAAGATTGTACTACCATTAGCTGTGCCAGGAATAATTGCGACTGGGATATATGTTTTTTTAATGGCTTGGGATGAACTAATGTTCGCTTGGGTTCTTACAAGTGGCGATACATTAACGATTCCGATAGGAATAAGACTCTTTGTTGGTAACTTTCAGAATAGGTATGATTTAATGTTGGCTGCGGCTACTGTTGCCACAGTACCTGTTTTAGCGTTATTCTTTATATTACAGAAGCATATAGTAAAAGGACTCACAGCAGGAGCGGTTAAAGGTTAAAGAAAGTTTTTTACTAACTAAAAAGAGAGTAAAAAAATGGATAGTACTTTAAATAATAAAAATAAAAAATTTAAACAATATGCCATTTTTGGTGTCTCTGTCGTTGCGATCATAATTATTCTCCTTCTTATTCGTTCATGTCGAGATAGATCTTATCAAAACAAGATGCTTGCAATCTATAGAAAAAAAGCATACAGCATTCTCCGACCTGCTTGGGAACACTATAAAAAGCATGAAAATTTTGAAGGAGACTGGTGGTCAAGTAAATTCCCACATCCAAAAATGATTATGAATGATGGAAGACCAATTGCTTTTATGGACGGTTCAGATCAGGATTTAGATGGAATAAGAGACATTAATTGGTCTGATCCAAAGAAACCATATGAACTTCTTGTAGTAAGTGAATCTGCTTCTTATGCATTGCTTCGAGCGATTATAATGAAAGATAAAGAAACGTTTGATAAAGTATGGAAATGGACTAAACAACATTTACAACACAGTCAAATCGATTGGGTTTATTATTGGAAGGATGTTAAACACCCGGATAATAAATGGCAAAAAGTAAGTGATTTAAACATTGAGAAAGATAATCTGTTTGCATGGAGATGGACACCATCGATTGCAGATAGAGATGGTGATGGAAAATCAGATGACGGGATTATTTTTTATCGATGGCAGCAACCCTCCGATACTCATAATCCTAATGATCCATGGAGAGATGGTTGGGATGCTGCTACAGATGCAGATGAAGATATTGCATTATCCCTAATATTTGCAGATGCATTATGGAAAAGTACGACAGCCGATAACTATTTAAATTATGCCAATGAAGCAAAAAAGATATTAGATGATATATGGAAAAAAGAAACCTACATTCATTTAGAACACAGATACCTCGCTGGAGGGGATAATATAAAAGGAATTGAAACTGGATATTTATCACCGTTTAGTTACAGAATATTCGATGATTTTGATCCTGAACACAATTGGATGGACTTAGTAGATTCGTCGTATAGGGTCTTTAATTTATCATCGATTGCAGTTCTTTCTGACTGGATTGATCGGACAGGGGAAGTACATAATCAGAATCCATATAAGAGAAAAATAGGGCCTCGAGCCAATTTGCTACCAGATTGGGTCAATTTAGATAGAGAGGGAAATATTATCGATGGTGTTGAACGAGAGGAACCCGAATTTGGGACTGATGCCTTTAGAGGATTATGGCGAATTGCTGTCGATTATGATTGGAGCAAGGACAAGCGAGCTACCGAGTATTTAAAACATCATAGCCCTTATGGTCCATATGATTTCTTAGACAATAAGATCCATGATAAAAAAGGTGATTGGGATAAAACAAAAAATTATGATGAAAGTGAACGACTTTCTTCTGTTTACTGGCATGATGGCGGATATACACTATATGAATCTAACTATGAACCGGATGCTGATGAACCAAACAGGTTAGAAAATGCATATGACTCACGAGCAAATGCCGCTCAGTATGCTGTTTATCTCTCATATTATTGGGGATCATATCTCTTCAAACCATCTTATAAAACATTTGATATGATTGAAAAAACAGTACTTCCAATAATCACAGATGAAATGGACGGTTTTAGTAAGAGAGAATACGTAATACCAGAAGATCAACTAAAAAATGAGTCAAAAGCAAATCTTGCTAAGAATACTCCACTTAATCAAATAAATCCTAAAGATGACATTGGTACTCCATATGACAGCAAGGATGGTTGGTTGGCAACCGATTCCGATGGTTATTATTGGACGATATTTGACCATTCTGAATGGAATTCTCAAATGGATTATTTTAGTAACACTTGGACATGGCTAGGTCTTGCTTTCTTCGCTGGAATTGTAAAAAATAACTATAATTATCAAAATATTGAACCAGATGTCACCGATTTCTATGTTTTTTTAGATAAGAATTATCAGTATAAAGCCATCGATGAGATAAATGCGGAAGATTATTATATCGAAGCGAATGGAAAAGACAAAAATCCGAAACATCGGGACTATTTTTATATGAAGGTTCAAACAACTCAAAAGAATTCTAAGCCGATAACGGTTAAGATGGTTGAAACTGGTAAAAATACAGGGGTTTTTAGAAGTAAAGGATATATCGGTCTAGAAAGCAGTGATGCTGCTGATCGTGTTGCCGGTAGTGTGGGTAAGTATATTGACTTCATTGTGATAAAGGATCAAAAATTAAGAAAACGATATCGAATAGGGAAGATGATTCTTACGACCGTTATAGAGGATTTTGAAAACGGCTCAATATTTGATGCAAATCCTCTTGCATGGTGGACAGATTCTTTAAAACCGGGTTCTGGTAAACCAAAAATGGAAATAGGAAAAAGTAGTGGTGTTTATATATGGAGAGATTCTGAGTGGCATATTCGATTTCTAGCAGATGATAAAGACCATATATTTAATGGGTCAATACTGACGGATGGGCTAATGGAAACAGCCAACGTTCTTGGATTAGAGAAAGAAGATCATTTTCAGAAATTAAAAAAATCAGTGAACTTTACTTTCACTGGTAAGAGTGATTTTGACGGAATCGATTTTAATGTTCGAGGGCGATATATAATCTTTGATATAAAATACGATGGGTATTATCAGCTGGGTGCTTTTAATATTGGAGCGAATAATGATACAGCTCATGGTATGCCATTTGTATTGAGAAATTATGGTGAAACGGGTACATATCAATTAGGAGTAAATAAAGATAAAGCAATTAATTCAAAATATTCCTTACAAATAGATAAAAAATATATTGGGAAAGAGTATCCCTATATGGGGTCAGTTATATTCGCAGATGAGCACAAGGATTGGTCTCAGTATGATGAATTTACATTTGATGTATATTTAGAAAAAGATATTGGACCAATTCGAGTAGATATTCAAGATGAAGATGGTACAGTCGTGATATTAAATGGATATAATCCATGGAGTAGTCAGAAAGGTCCAGGTTGGTACAAGTGGCGATCAAACAGTCCAATGGGTGTAGATGTAAATGCGCGGTTACTTCAACCATTTTCAATCCGATATCGAAATTGGTGGAAAGGTTGGGATTTTGATGCCGGTCGAAATGTTGATAAAACTAAAGATATTAATTTAACTAAAATAAGAAATGTTATGTTTTGCATTCATGGAGGCCATCATGATTCATCCCAATTATTAGTGGATAATCTCACATTAGAGAGAGTAAATTATTATTATGGATATCATGAGCCAAAATCCATTAAAAAAATAAATTTATATAAAGATGCGAACCATACAAAACTACTTAGTGAAAAAGAGAAACTAACTCAAGAGAATATATATGTAGAGGTAATTGGGAAAGATGCTTCTCCCGATACCTTTGATAAATTTTCGATGAAAGTTGAAACAACTGATAAATATCCGGGATGTCATAATATAGAATTTGAACTCTTAGAAACAGCAGAAAATTCAGGTATATACAATGGTGAATTTAGAGTAGGAGTAAAAAGTGATTATTCCCATAAAGTAATAGGCGCTGCAAATGGACACTGGATAAAAATATTTTCTGATGTCAAAAAAAGTTTCTCAAAAAACATTCAGGTTGGAAATTTTAAGATAACGAATATCCTTGATAGTTTTGATGATATAGCGGCGGGGAATCTACCTGAATCATGGTGGATTGATACCGTAGATCCGACATCTGGTATGCCGATATATCCTGCCGGAAATAAACTAGGTTACTTTATTTGGAAAGACGGGAAAACATGGAAAATCAGATGGTCGTCAGATCAGAAGGATCATAGCTTCAAAGGTGAGATATATACAAATAAGTCCTTTAGAATTTCAAATGAATACAGCTTGGAAAAAGATCAAGGGGATATCGTTACACAAGTCAGTAAGAAACATATTAAATTTAATGCAACAGAAAAATTTGCTGAGGATGGATTCGATTTTAAAATTGACGGTGACTTTGTTGAGTTTTATCTTTTAATAGATGGGAAAAAATACGCAGATAGAACATGGGTCGGACCTTACGATTGGAACAAAGCATATGCAATACCTTTTACAATAAATGAAATAGGAAAAACTCGGTCTTATGATCTTGTTATTTCTAACCGTCAAGCAGTATCAAAACCAAACTCGATGTTGGTTAAAAAAACATATTTTAGTAAAGATTACCCCTATATTGGAAAATGGGGTTTAAGTGGCGATCTTCAAGACTGGGACAATAAAGATGAATTGGTTATGTGGGTATATTTACGAGAAGATGTTGGAAATATTCGTGTTGATATCGAGGATCATAATCGCCAAACAGCGGTGTTGCATGAGTATAATCCGTATAGCTATGAGAAGGGACCGGGTTGGTATCGATGGTCGTCTTCATATCCATCAGGTTTAGCGCTAGCAATAAAAGCCATCGATTTAAGAAATATAAAAGACAGAAGATTCTGGATGTCATATGACACGTTAACTGAACAGTATGTGGATGTTACGAGTAGATTTCGTTTAGACAATATATTAAATTTTGAAGTAAGTATCGGTGGTGGAGAAAAAAGAGATGCAACGGTTAACCTTGATGATATTTATCTGATAAGAAACAATCGGCATATTGGTTATACAAATCCGACAAAAATTAATAGCATAAAAATTTACAAAGCGGATAATTATTTAAGTGAAATGAAGACAACGATAACGCAACAAGATGTGTTTGTTGAACTTCAAGGTCTTGATGGAGACCCAAATACACAGGACAAAATAAATTTAGAGATAAATACTGATGATAAACTGGTTGATCAGAAGAAAATTACAATATTTTTATACGAAACAGGGAGTAACACAGGCGTTTATCGAGGAAATTTTAAGGTAGATTTGAGATCAAATGAAAATGAAGATACAATAGGCGCATCTTGGCATAGTATTGTGTCTCTTTTTTCTCCTGTAGATGTCAATTATATTAAAAAGTATCCGGTTGAGTTACTTCGATTAACCTATGTTATTGATGATTTTGAAGATGGAAGTGTTTTAGATAAATACCCAGTTACTTGGTGGATTTCTGGAACGCGTAAGGAGGATCAATCCTATACCTTAACAGTAGAAGAACTGCAGAATAAGCGAGTAATGAAAATAGATAAAACCTATGTTGGAGATGATTATCCATATTTTGGAGCATGGGGTTTACAGGATGAAAAACAGAATTGGCTTAATAAAGAAGATTTAATAATGGACATGTATTTAAAATCTAATCCTGGAAATATACGTGTGGATATAGAAGATCAAGCAGGTGTCGTAGCAGTCTTAAATGGTTACAGCCCTTGGGATGATGAAAAAGGAGCTGGATGGTATCAGTGGAAAGCAAGTGACGGTGTCGGTCGTGAAGTTAATTCAGGATTGGTAGATCTCGATAAGATAAAGTATCGAAAATGGTGGAAAGGCTGGGACAAGGATCTTGGTCAATATACAGACGTTTCTAAAACAATTAACTTAGAAAAGATCATTAATTTGCAAGTACAAATTGATGGAGAAGGAAGCGTCACGAAAGAACTAAAGATAGACACGATATATCTTGTCAATCATAACTATTACGAAGGTAATTCAGCTCCAAAGGTTATTGATCGTTTTAATTTCTATTATGATCCTGAGCACATAGCCTTAATACCAAAAGATGGGGAAATTATATTTAAGGATCAATACCTTGAAGTTGTTGGTATTGATGAAGATCCGTTAAGACGCGACAGATTCCCTGCAAATTTATTAATTTGGGATGGGGCAGAAAAATACGCACAAACGGTCTATTTTACAGAGACAGATATTAATTCTGGAGTATATCGAAACCATACGGATTTACTTAAATTACACGATCCTGTAACAGCATTAACACCAACTCCGGGAAATCAGGTGTCAATATACATCACTAAAAAAGATCAGTCTCGTAAAGTTACTATTAAATCTCTATATGCTTTTGATTGGAACTTATTAGATAAATATCTCAAATCGCTAGGTTATTCTGGTAAACGATTTGGTATTTGGTGGTGGCTAATTCTACTTCTTATCATATCAATATGTGCGGGTGGTGGTTATTACTATTACAAACAGCGAAAGCAAAAAGAATTACCTAGTAAGCTGAAAAAATAGCCCTTGCAGGAATTCAACCTCAGTAATGGATTTATCCGTCTCATTGTTTCTGTCGAACATGGAGGACGAATTTTAAGCATTAGTCCTACCCACCACAAGAATGGTCTCTATGAGTCAAACCAGGATAATGAGTCAGGATGGTTGAATTATGGCGGAGATTTCCTTTGGATAGCCCCGCAGGAAAGATGGGGTTGGCCACCGATAAAATCCTTTGATCAGGATCCATGGATAGCAGCAATATCTGATGATGGATTAAAATTAACCTCTCCAGTTTGGGAGGGTTTAATGTTATCTAGAAAAATCAATTTTGTTGAGATCGATACAATTAAAGTTCGAAACACGATTATAAATATATCAAATAATCAATCATGGGGATTATGGAATATCACTCAGGTCCCTATCGATTATTTGTCAGTTGGATTTACACTTAATAGTGATATTAAAGTGTTTGATTATCCAGAGAATATTGATCTTGAAAAACTGCTAAGTAATCAGTATATTAATATTGAGAGTGCAGGGGATAGAAAAAAAATACTCATCCAACCAAAGAAAGGTCTTGATTTTAAAATCGGCGGTATAACAAAAGAATTAACAATGCAAATAGAAACAAAAAAATTTATTATTGAAAAGACATTTGATAAGCAGAATGATGATGCGGTATATCCTCATGGTTGCAATATTGAGTTCTATAAAAATGACGTGTATCTCGAGGCTGAAATACTTTGGCCGATGGTCCAATTGGCAAAGGGCGAATTCTATTCGGCCGATCAATATTTTAAAGTAATAGAGAAATAATGGTGTTTTCATTTATACCTTTAGCTAGTGGCAGTTCAGGAAATAGTACGGTTATTGAAACTGATAAAACAAAAGTATTGGTTGATTGTGGGATATCATTTTCAAAACTGGTCAGTAAATTGAAAGAAGTTAATATCGATATTAAGGATATTTCCCGATTATATATTACTCATGCGCATGCTGATCATACTGCTGGACTTATATCGTTATTAAAAAAAACTAGTATCCCAGTCTATACTAGAAAAGATACTGCAACTGTCTTAAAACAGAAATATAAAAATGACCTATCAATATTAGAAAAGTTAATATTGATACAAAAAAAATTTAGCATTGTTGATGATTTAAAAATAAGTTATTTTAAATTACCTCATGATGGTTGGAATTTCAGTAATACTCAAGATGCGGGTGATCATATTGGATTTATATTTGAGTATGGATTATATCGATTATCATACATGACCGATTGTGGGCATTTGACGACTGGTGTGATGGAACTTAATAAATCCAGTGACGCCTATTTTATAGAATCTAATTATGATGATGAACTACAAATGAAGTCTTCTCGACCATGGGGCCTTAAGCAACGAGTAATGAGCGACAAAGGTCATTTGTCTAATGAACAAGCGGGAGACTATCTATTGGAATTAACGGATGTTAATAAAACACGACATATTTTTTTAGCCCATCTTAGCAGTCAATGCAATACGAAGGAACTTGCTATTTCAACTGTTAGCTCGAAGCTGAAGCAAAAATTCAGTAATTTAAATGATATTAGTGTTATGACCGAGTTACTTCGACGATACCATATCGCATAATCTTGGCAACCTATGCCTTGGCTTCGAATGGTTTATTTGCTAAGATATAGATACTTTATCAATTACTCCTGTGCTATGTTGATTTAATATGAATTGAGTTAAAAAATGAGCGAAATGGACAAAAAAATACCACCACAGAATATTGATGCTGAGCAATCTGTATTAGGTGCAATTCTGATAGATGCTGATGCAATACAACGAATTCTAGAACTGGTTAAACCAGACTATTTTTATAAAGAAACGCATAAAACGATTTTCCTTGTAATGCTAGAGCTGGTTAATAAGAGTGAACCCATCGATCTGGTAACCTTAACTGAACGTCTTCGAAATCAGGATAAACTGGAGTCCATTGGGGGTGCATCTTATTTGGCTGAGTTGGCCAACACGGTTTCAACTTCTGCAAATATAGAACACTATGCTCGAATAGTTGATGAAAAAGCGATGCTTCGAAATCTTATTTCTACAGGCTCCAGTATAGTTGAGAGTGCTTTTTCCCAAAATGTTGATACGACTGAAATCTTAGATCAAGCAGAGCAACGAATATTCGAAATTGCAAATAAACGTATAAAAAAAGGTTTTGTTCACATAAAAGATATTGTTCAAGAAGTAAGTGATCAGATTGAGAATATGGGAAATAACGAGGAACAAATACTTGGTTTATCATCCGGATATGTGGATTTAGATCGTTTAACTCAAGGATTTCAGAAGCAGGATTTAATTATACTTGCAGCAAGACCAAGTGTAGGTAAGACTGCGTTTTGTTTGAACATAGCAGCAAACATTGCATTAAAGAGTAAGAAAAATGTTGGAATATTTAGTCTTGAAATGAGCAAAGAGTCACTAGTTCAAAGAATACTTTCTTCGGATGCAGCAATTGAGGCAACAAAGATTCGCACAGGAAAGTTGAGTGATCAGGAATGGAAAAAATTAATGAATTCATTTGGCAGGCTGCATGAGGCAAATATTTTTATTGATGATTCTGCTGGGTTAAATGCACTGGAACTTCGAGCAAAAGCACGGCGAATACAAGCAGAAAAAGGCTTGGATATTATTATAATCGACTATTTACAACTGATGCATGGAACAAAAATTCGTAATGAGAATAGAACCCAGGAGATTTCGGAGATCGCGCGCTTACTAAAAGCGGTTGCAAAGGAGCTTAATGTTCCTGTTATTGCGTTATCTCAGTTAAGTCGAGCAGTTGAGCAGAGAAATGATAAAACGCCTAAATTGAGCGATCTTAGGGAGTCTGGTGAAATAGAACAAACAGCGGATCTTGTTATGTTCTTACACCGAGAAGATTATTATGAAGAGGTAACTACCCCTACCAGTGTCACTGATGTTATCATTGCAAAACATAGAAACGGCCCTATTGGGAGAGCAAGACTTGTCTTTAAAAAAGATATTACCAAATTTGTTTCAAAAGAACATAACGTAGATGCCTAAAAAAATATTCCTTTTTTTAATGATGATAATGCCAACAGTATTTCCTTATGACGTTACATCCAATGCTTTTCAACTTGATATTAGTAAAAATATTATAACTTTATCAGATAATGTGCAGATCCAAACAGATAGTTATCACTTCGTTTCAGATAAAGCCGTTATGGGCCTATATGACAATAAAATTAGAATAGAAGACCATTTCAAAATTAAATACATGGATCAAATCATTAATGGTGAAAGTATGGAGTTGGATAATAATAACAACGTTCTAACAGCAGATTATGTTGAACTCTATTTTTATAAGTATTTGTTAGAGGGAAGAAAAGTAAATGCAAGAGTTAACCAAGTGAGTATGAGAGATGTCATGATTACCTCCTGTCGTGGTGATAATAAAATAATGTATTTAAAGAGTGAAAATGTGAACATGTATCCTGCTTATGGGTTTTTAGTCGCTTTGAATTCAGTTCTGTACCTGTATGATGTGCCAGTATTATATTTCCCGGCTTATTTTATGGGAGATCGAAGATATAGCGCCTTTGCAAATAATAGTCTGATACCCGAAATAGGCTCAAATAAAGTGGAAGGGACATACATTAAAGAAAATTTACCTTATTATATGGATCCTAAAAACAATGGGTCAATACAGATCGGTTATCTTTCAAATTATGGGTTAAAAGCAGGATTCCAACATTATTCAATGTTATTTGACGGACAACATAAAAGCACGTTTGGACTTTATTACACATCAAAATATTGGCAAGGTAATCTCAAATATTCAGTGGCTCTTTTTAAAGAGGAGGTCAAGGAGAAATATTTCTTATCTTTTTTATTTAACAATGAAGCAATTTCAAAGCAAGTGAGTAATATTTATTTATCATATTTTCTTAAATATAACGAACTAATCAATGATCAAATTGTCAGTATACAACCCGGATATGAGTTTTTGACACATCTAAATCTCGATGATAAACATGAAGTGAATCTCTCTCTTGAGTTTTCAGATATTGAAGAAAATCATCAAACAAAAAACAATAGAATTAGCTATAGAGCGGATATTCAGACCAATTTAAAATACGGTGACATTAGTGTTACAAACATTGCGGGCTATTTCAGGCATATCTATTCCTCAAACAAGCAGTTTGAAAGTATTCAAGATAACATAGAAGTATTAATCCCAATCTCTATAGCGAATTTGTCCTTTGATTATGAACATATATTTAACTTTTTCGGTAGTTCACCATTTTATTTTGATATGTATCAAATTGACAGCTTCGATAAAATTGGGATGGGAATTAATTTTAAAATGGGTGTATTCGATTTGGGCTATAAATTAAGAAAACGATTATCTCAGGATTATTATTATTTCAGAAAATATGAAATTAGTATCCCCTATGAGTATTGTATGGACTTTATTATATACTGGGAAGATGTTAAAAAAGAGTTTGGAATAAGCATAAGGATTTAATTATGGATCAGAAAAGCCTCGTAAGAATTGTGGAGATGGACAATCTTATTAGAAATGGGAAATATCCTAACTGTAAATTTCTTCAGAAACACTTATGCGTGTCGGAGCGAACTGTTTTAAGGGATATCGATTTATTTAAAAAGTTGTTCAATGCACCGATTCGATACTCAAAAAGCAAAAATGGATACTACTATAGTGACCTATCTTTTGTTTTAAATGATATTAAATTAACTGAAGGGGATTTGTTATCCTTATTGGTTGGCCAAAATGTTTTGAACTTTTATAAGAATACTCCGTTTTATGACGATTTGCAGCGGTCATTTCAGAAAATTACAGTATTATTACCAGATTATATCCAAATTAGTGAAAATAACTTTTTTGATATATCGGTTGATATGTACGATTCTATGATGCTAAATAAAAAAAACATAAAAGTATTTAAGGCAATCCTTCAATCATTGGACGAGAAAAAACGATTAAAAATTGAGTATAAAGACATATTAGAAGATGAGAAGGTGTATAGTGTTGCGATCAGTCCTGGCAAAGTAAAGTTCTATAATGGCGAGTGGTATCTATCAGCTTTGAATCACATTACCGGCAAAAAAGTACAATTTAATATTAAAAGAATCGGTACAATAAGAAAATTAAAAGAAACAGCAATGGATTTTGATGTTAATGATGATGATGACCAACTAAGTATGACTCAGGAAAAGATGATAGTTATAGCCGAGTTCTCAAAAACAATATCGGCCGTAATTGCCGATAAGTTTGCTGAAAATGCTCATAAAGTTAAACGATTGTCTAATGGCAAATTGGAAGTTGAATTTGTTCAAACCGACATACACTCACTTTATCAGTGGTTATTATCATTTGGTTCGCACGTCGAAATTATTCAGCCAGTTATGCTTAGAAACAGGATTAGAAAAGATTTAATTAAAATGCTTTCGATGTATTAAAACTAGTTGCTAGAACTAACAGATGCTTTTTTAGTTAATCTGGATTTAATTCGTGCAGCTTTGTTCTTGTGAATAACACCTTTACGAGAAATTGTATCTACTGCTTTTATCGTTTCTTTTAGAACGCTTTCCACATCAGCTGATTTTGCGCCAATAGCCACATTTGTTTTTTTAATTAGTGTTTTTATTTTTGATCGATATTCTACGTTTCGATCTCTATCTCGTTCATTTGTTTTTATTCTTTTAATTGATGATTTTATATTAGCCAATTTACTACACCTCACTCCAAAGTCTTTTGAATTACGCTGTATGATATCAAATACTATTCTTTTTAGCAACGTTTATTTGTTGATCCTATATGTATTGCGGAGCAATAAATTAATGAAATTGATCCATTTATGAAATAGCATTTATATTTTAATGTTTTCAGGTATAATTGTATTATATATCAGTGGTAATTCTATACCTTGTAAAGGGTTATCGACAAAATAATTGATTGGTGATGTTTAAATGGAAAATGTATTTGCGGCAAATCAACCTAGAATTAATCCAACTCCAAATGTTGCGGCTATAAAAAGTGTTCAAACACCAACAACAGCTAATAAACCACCTGCTCCAAACAACTCGGGAATGCCTCCTGAACAGGGTGGTATCGCTCGACCGCCAATTGATAATATTTCAAATCAAGTTAAACAATCATCAACCATAACTCACATGCCAGTTGGACAAGTACAACCAGGAGTTCATGCTGAAAATACAGCAGCTGCTCAAGTGTTATCAAAGCAAACGATGGATAAAAAAGTCGAAAAGGATTTAAAAGATGAAAAAATGAGCACTGGAAAACCTTCGGAGGAGAATCATTCTATATTAAATGCAAGTGAAGAAGATTTGATAACCGATATGCGGGATACAATTGGAAAGAAGGCTATGCAGGTTACAAGAAAGGTTAACAGAAGTGCGTTTAAATATATGTATGACAACACCACATGGTTGAATAAAGAAAATGCTGTAGAAGCAGAAAAGTTTTTTACTATAAAAATACCTAAAGTACTTGCCAATGAGCTGAGTAAAATATTAAACAGTGCATTAGGTTTAGAAGATGATCTGGATAATGTTTAGTAAATGGATATCCAGTATCTAAAAGGTGTCGGCCCTGCCGTTGCCAAAAAACTGGAAAAACTGAACCTAAAAGATACAAAAGATGCACTGACCTTTTTCCCAAGTTCATATCAAGATCGACGAAGTATTCCAAAAATAATGAGCCTTGAACCTGGAAAGGATCAGTTCCTTGTCGGAAAAGTTAAAAGCATTCAGTCGATTAAAAAAGGACGATTCACAATTACCAATGCTTTTTTATATGACAACACCGGCGAGATAAAGTGCGTATGGTTTAATCAACCGTTTATAACCAAAATATTAACGATAAATAAACAGATTTTTGTTCATGGAAAACTCGAGTATGACAGCGCTCCAATGACAAAAGTAATGAAAGTCAGTGAATATGAGGTTGTGGAGAATAATAATATTGATCGAATAATGCCGGTGTATTCACTGACTAGTGGTATCTACCAGAAACAACTTAGGGCCATTATTGGAAGATCGCTAATTAAGGAGCTGAACCTGCTAAAGGATCCTTATCCAGAGAAATTGCTAAAAAAATACAATTTAATTCGGCTAAATGATGCAATTTTTAACTATCATTATCCGAAAGACCAACAAAGTTATAGTCAGGCGAAAAGACGGTTGGTTTTTGAGGATTTTTTTTATTTGCAATTATCATTAGCATTGCAGAAAAAAAGGGTTAAAATTCATGAAAAGGGAATCATGTTTGAATTTAAAAATACCTTGTCAAAACTCTACTTCGACTCCTTGCCCTATAAACTAACAAATTCCCAACTCCGTGTAATTCAAGAAGTTCGTGAGGATATGGGAAAAGAAACTCCAATGAATCGTATGATTCAGGGTGATGTTGGTGCCGGGAAAACAGAAGTGGCAATGGCTGCAATTCTTGTCGCGCTTGAAAATGGTTATCAAGTCGCAATTATGGCCCCAACTGAAATTTTAGCTTTTCAGCATTATCAGAAAATGATCAAGTATTTGCTTCCGCTCGATATAAGAGTGGAGCTTCTTGTTGGGAGTGTGGCAAAAAAGAATAAGGAACGAAAGTATTATTTAATTGAGACTGGTAGCGCACAAGTTGTGGTTGGTACTCATGCTGTGATTCAGGAAAAAGTTAAGTTTAGCAACTTAGGTCTTGCAATTATTGATGAACAACATCGGTTTGGAGTATTACAGCGATCAGCTTTGCTTAAGAAAAGTGGAGAGGTTATTGACCTATTGGTCATAACAGCAACTCCTATTCCGAGAACGCTCACGCTAACGTTGTATGGGGATTTGGAAAAATCGATTTTAGATGAAATGCCACCGGGTCGAACACCTATTAAAACTGTTTGGCTACGAAAAATGAATAGTGAATGGTTAAGTGTTATTCGTTCGGAGCTTGATAAAAAAAATCAGGCTTATTGGGTGTTCCCTTTGGTAGAAGAGTCAGAGAAAATTGATTTAAAAGCGGCAACAGAAGGACGAGAGTATATTAGCAAAGAAGTATTCCCTGAATATAATATCGGTTTGTTACACGGGAAAATGAAACAAAAAGAAAAAGATGATATTATGAAACAATTTAGGGAAAAAAAGATACAAATTTTAGTATCAACAACGGTAATAGAAGTTGGTGTCGATGTTCCAGATGCAACCATAATGGTTATTGAACATGCTGAACGTTTTGGTTTGTCTCAATTACATCAATTAAGGGGCAGAATTGGCAGAAGCGACAAAATATCAACATGTATTCTGCTAAGTCTGTCTCGATCAGAGAATAGCAAACAGCGATTGTCCGCCATAGTTGGAACAACAAATGGATTTGAATTGGCTGAAGTCGATTTGCAGCTTCGTGGTCCAGGTGACTATTTTGGAGCGAAACAAAGTGGATTGCCGACAATGTTCGTCGCAAATCTTGTTAAAGATGAGCCGATTCTTATGGAATCTAAGAAAATGGCTCAAGAGATTGCTGATAATATTGAAGATGAAGGCTATCTGTCAATCATTCATGAGTTAAAACAAAAACCGCACTTATACATAGGTAATGAAGGAATGAACTAAAATCTGTGGATAACTTCGTTAAATAACAAATTAATTTTGTTCAAAATTTGAATAAAATTGAATGAAATATTGAACCTTTTGTCTCGTCATATTTAAAAACGAGGGAGATACGTTCAAATGATCTATAAAATAATTTCTTTAGGTAATAATATTGAAAAAATGAATGCGATTAGTGATGAGTTAGTTCAACGATTAAAGACCGAGGACACAAAACAATTATTATCCAGATACATCAACTGTACTCAATATATCGATTATAACAGTGAACAAAACAAACGACATATTGCCTTACTAACAGAGCTTATATTTGATCGTGTTATTATTAATTATAACAGTGAAAATATTGATAAAGAAGCCAATTATTTAGATATTGATTTGGATGATGCTCATAAAGCATTATTTGCCGTTACAACAAGAATAGAAAATAATATTTCAGATCCGGCTTATCGTCATAAAGCATTGAAATTTATAGCATGTGTTATCAGATTAAGGCGAAATCTGTTTAAACATTTATTTCAAAAAGATAAAAATTTATTAATAGATCTTACTGATAATTTATTAAAAATTTTAAAAGACCCAAACACCATCAATAAAGATCGTTTGTTGGTTCTTCTAATTATTGGGCGTTTAAGCAAAACGGTGCAAGATGATTTTCTTTTTAATGGACCTAATGCAGTTGAAGCAAATAATTTTCTAACAAGCATCGGCCAAAACATCAGAGATTTTTTTAATTTAAATCTAAGAGAATATAAAAAGTGTTTATTCACAATTAGAGGTGAGTTGATCAGTGAGTACTTTATTGCGGTTCAAAAAATTGCGATGAAGGTAAAGGGCGATTTTAAAAAAGATGTTAAAGCAGATATGAAAGACCTTTTAAGTAATCACCCAGCACATATCAATATGCCATTTTTGCAAATTACACCAACAGGCAATGGCCGAGAGGTCCTGTTTAATGTCATGAAATCATTTGGTTTTTTAGCAGAAAAGGAAGATTTCGGATTTCTACTTAGAAAAATAAAAGAAGTGAAGATGAACAGTATTGATCATATCGAATCCTTACTAAGGAGTATTTTGTATAACTGGAAGTCATTTCGCGAATCTGAAGGAGATGAAGTATTTCTTATCAATGATTTAGCATATGGAATCCTTGAAAATATCTTGGAGAACACAGCTTCTTTAAGAATTGTATCAGCAATCGTCATTAATTATATTGAGGTTGGTGATTTCCAGAGGATAATGGACTACATCGATCTGCATATCGGTTCTGACAATAACTATGAGTCATCAAAAGCCGCCTGTGCAGCAGTGACAATGTCAAACGATGAGTATATTAACGAAATACCGCTTGAATATATTTCAAAAATTATGGATCAATATAGTTATAAAGTATCCGTTAGTATTCGGTTTTGGAAGGCATTTGAACGATTGTCATCGGAACAATTAATAGCAAAGGGTATTGATTCTTCCGTCATTATGTCATTTATGCTCTCTAATTTAAATAATTTACACCAAGCAATTATTGAGGGGGGGAATGAATCCACTCCTTTAAAAGATAAAATTAATTGTTATTATGAAGCTTTTAGAATGGGGCTTAGTGTTTTGGATAAAGTGATAGGTAAAGATGATTTTCTCTCAATTCTGAATAAAATTGAATCTCTTTCATCTGGAACAAATGAAATGTCTAAATGTTTTATGTCGGACGAACACATTATGAATGGATTAGTTGATTATTTGATAAAAAAATCGAAGGAGCATGGAATTGAAGAGACTGTTTTTTATAAATTGCTCAATTTTTCTTCAAGATATGATGAAGAAAATCCGATCAGAAAACACATAATATCTCAATTGAGTAGTACAGCCATTGTAGGTATTGATGATGCGTTATTAACGGAGATTGAAAAAAATGAATTAACTCACGGAATATGCGAAATTCTCGTGTACAGAGGCAAGGCAGATATGTTAAAGGCATATTATGAAAATAAAATGAGTCAGGATAAAGGTGATAATTCATTAATCCTTCAGCGTATTAATGAATTGCAATTAGAAGTTGTACATAGTAAAAACGTTATTATGGGTGGTCTGAATGAAAATAAAACGATGTTGATTAGTATGAATAATCAACTAAGTTCTGTTTTTGCTAATAGTTATCAAATTTTGAAACAACAAAATGACGGTTCGGACGAAATATCGAAACTACGTGATGTTTTTGATCAACTATATGACTATCAGACTAAGATTTATGAATTGATTAATAAACCAAAAGAGAGTACTTTTCATATGGCAGATAGTGTTCAGTTTAAAATTAAATTGCCGATTCCGGGGATTGACCTAAGTATCGATGTAAAAAACATAATCAAAGCCATCGATGATGGATATTTAAAAAACAAGCTGATGACACCAAAAGAACTTTGGAAATATTTAAAGGATAAATTCATTCAGGAAAAAGAAGACGTCGTGATATAATAACCACTTATGATTGTATTAAGCGGAATCTATAAGAGCAAAAAACTGGAGTTTAAAAGTAGTTTAATTCGGCCCACATCATCAAAAGTTAAAGAAGCATTGTTTTCTATCATCGGCGATACGATAAATGGTAGCCATTTTTTGGATTTATTTTGTGGTACAGGTGCTGTTGGGATTGAAGCATTAAGTCGCGGTGCATCTGAGGTTGTCGGAATTGACCTAAACATCAATATCGCAAGTAAAAATATTAAAACACTGGGATTAAATTCCTTTAAGTTGTACCGTAATGATTCGTTAAGAGCATTGGATGTTTTAAGTAAGCGCAAGATTAATTTTGATCTTATCTTTATTGACCCCCCTTATGATTATCCAGAATATAAAGCTTTATTGTTAAGTATATCCAAATTTGATATACTTAAAACTGGTGGCAAGCTTTTTGTAGAAATGGATAGCATTGATTTGGCAGATGAAAAATTTAATAGCCTTAAGCATATTAAAACCTATGGTTATGGTCAAACGAAGATACTATATTTTATAAAAGAATGACAAAAATAGCTGTATATCCTGGTAGTTTTGATCCTGTTACAAATGGCCATATTTCTATAATTAAAAGAGCATTAAGAGTATTTGATCACCTAATTGTTGCGGTATCACAGAGTGATCCAAAAAAACCTTTTTTTACTATTGAGGAGAGATGTGATTTTATAAAGTCCCTTGATCTAAAAAATGTGATAGTCAAACCATTTGATGGATTGTTGGTGAATTTTTGCAAGACTGAAAACGTTCAGGTTATGGTTAGAGGTCTACGGGCGGTATCAGATTTTGATTATGAATTTCAGTTGGCTTTGGCAAATAGGAGAATGGATCGAGATATTGAGACGATATTTTTAATGACGGACTACAAATATTCTTATTTGAGTTCATCGCTTATAAAAGATATGGCTAAGTTTAAAGGCAATATCGAGGGTTTGGTTCCAGTACATGTAAATAAAGCGTTACAGGAAAGGTTTTCTTAGTATGGAAATATTTGATTTATTAGATGAACTAGTCGCTCAAATTCTAGAAGGAAAGAGATATCTGTTTATGGATGCGAATCATGTAGTTCTGAAAAAAGATGAACTGATTGAAACCATAGATGTGATTAGAAAAATGATTGATGAGAAGTATAAAATTCTTAAAACGAAGTTAGTTGAAGATATGGATAGTTCTTTAGTCCAAGAGGTATCAAGTTTAAAAAATAAAAAGCGTGAAGAAGCATATAATGAAAATAATGAAGCAAAAGATATTGTTATGTCTGCAAAACAGGAAGCAAGAGAGATAAAGGAAGAAATTGACGAGTATGCTGATAAAATATTGGAAAATTTAAAATTGACAGTATCGAAGTTTAAGCGAAAACTATTGAAATTAGATACGGTTATTGATTTAAGCAGAGATAGAATTCAGAAAACCGCTTACTATGCGGATAACGAAGAGGAGAATGAGGATGAGGAATGATAGAAGAAAGAATAATGAACTTAGAAAAGTAACGATTACAAGGGGAGTGCTGGATTTTCCGATGGGATCGGTTATGATTGAATGTGGAAAAACAAAAGTATTAGTGGCGGTAAATATTGAGAATAACGTTCCATCATTTAAAAAAAATAGCGGAGAAGGATGGCTAACCGCAGAATATAATATGATGCCGGGAAGTACCGACACTCGAATGAACCGAGAACGTTTTAAAGTTTCAGGTAGAACCTATGAAATTCAACGACTCATCGGTCGATCACTTAGAATGGCCGTTGATCTTAAGTTGCTGGGTGAAAGAACCATCACCATCGATGCGGATGTTATTCAAGCAGATGGTGGTACTCGAACCGCTTCTATTACTGGCGCTTACATTGCCCTTGAGGAAGCCTTGAAAAAGTTAACCAAAAAAGAGGGATTGAAAAAGAATCCGCTGAAAGAGAAAGTTGCTGCTATAAGTGTCGGTGTCGTTGGCGGAGTTCCGATGCTTGATCTAAACTATATAGAGGATTCCTCAGCTGATGTGGATATGAATGTTGTCATGACTGAATCTGGTAAAATTATCGAATTACAGGGAACGGCTGAATCCCAACCATTTGAGAGAGAGACGCTTAATGCGCTTTTAGACCTTGCATCAGAAGGGCTAAAAGATTTATTTGCTATTCAAGGGTGAGAAAACAGAATATATTTTTAATAGGGATGATGGGTGCAGGAAAATCATCCGTTGGTAAAAGTCTATTAGAAGTATTCCCATCATATAAATTTGTAGATATCGATTCTCAAATAGAATTGGATTCAAATATGCCAATTTCTGAAATATTTAAAAAAATGGGTGAATCTGAATTTAGAATCATGGAAACAAAAATGTGTCTTTCTGTTTCAAAAACTACAAATCAAATAGTTTCTACTGGTGGAGGGATTATTCTTAATCCTGAAAATGTGAAGTGTATGAAATCTAGCGGTATCATATTTTGGCTATATGCCGATAATGAAACGCTAATGAGCAGAATAAAGGATGAACTCCATCGTCCACTAATCAATACATCAAAAAATTCAGAGGAAGTATTGGAGACGATTACATCAATCATGGATAAACGGTTTAATCTTTATCGCGATGCAGCGGATATGATTGTTAATACCTCTCAGCTTTCTGTTGAAGAGTGCCGAAATGTTATTATAAATGAATATGAAAGGTTGAAACAATGTCTCAATTAAGAGTTCACTTAGGTAATAACAGTTATGATGTCATTTTTGATCAGGATATTGATTTAACAAATTATCTATCTGATTATCAGAATAAAAAAATATGCTTAGTTTCAGATAGCAATGTATATCCGTTGCATGGAGACAAAATGTTAGAGAAACTGATGTATCTGTCATCAAAAGTATACTCTTTTATTTTTCCCGCTGGGGAAGTGAATAAAACCTTGAATCAGGTAATGCAGTTAATCGATTTGTGTATTGAGAATCAATGGAATCGAGACGATTTAATTATTGTTTTAGGTGGGGGTGTTGCCGGTGATATGGGGGCATTTGCCGCGTCAGTTATCTTGAGGGGGATTGATTGTATTCATGTTCCGACAACGCTATTAGCACAAGTTGACAGTAGTATTGGCGGGAAAACAGCAGTCAATCATCCTTTAGGAAAAAACTTAATTGGTACGTTTTATCAGCCTAAGAAAGTCTTGATTTCTAGTGAATACCTACAGACTCTCAGTTTGAGAGAGATTCAAACCGGATTTGCTGAGGTTATAAAATATGGAATTATTCAGAGCGAAGTTTTATTCGATTTTTTAATAGGGTGGTTTGATAAGAATGACATTGATAATTACAAATCATTTCCGCTCTCATTCTGGCAAGATGTTGTTTGGTCCTGTGCACAAATAAAAGCAGATGTCGTCAGCAAGGATGAAAAAGAGTCGTCACTAAGAAAGATACTAAACTATGGGCACACATTTGGTCATGCGATTGAAAAACTGACATCTTTTAGCCGGTACACTCATGGAGAGGCTGTTGCTATTGGGATGAATGTTTCAGCATATCTCGCATGGAGACACGGAATATGTAAAGAATGTGTGTATATACAGCAAAAGAAATTAATTCAAAAAATTGGTTTGCCGATCGAAATAGATGCTGACATCAAAACACAAAGCATAATCAGCACAATGCGACTTGATAAAAAAGTATCGGATGGCAAGCTGACATTGATATTGCCAGAATGTATCGGTAAAGTTAGAATAGATAATAGTATTGCTGAATTAGACATTTTTAACTTACTTAAGGAATATCGAAATGAGTAAAATTCCAAAAATATTAATTATTAATGGCCCAAATTTAAATATGTTAGGTAAGCGTGAGCCAGAAATATATGGCGATAAAACTCTCGAAGATCTAGTAAAATATTTAAGCGATACGTTTAAGGGAAAAACGGATCTTGTCTTTTATCAGTCCAATATTGAAGGGGAATTAGTAAGTCGCATTCAGCAAGCGGATGAGGAGAAGTTTGATGGAGTTATTATGAATCCAGGTGCCTATACTCATTATTCATTGGCTTTGCATGACGCAGTAAAATCGATAAATATTCCTGTGATAGAGGTTCACATCAGCAATATTTATGCTCGTGAAGAAGCCCGTCATACATCTGTTATTGCGCCTGCAGCAATTGGCCAAATCAGCGGATTTAATTTTAAGAGCTACGTTTTGGCAATTAACTATTTTCTAATCTAGTGTTTAGAAGAAACGTACTTAAAAATTATTCCAATCTTCGAGATATGGTGTCCAGTCAATTCAATGATCTCGTTTCAATTAAGACAAAAAAAGAAATCAAATACATAAAAAAAGCATGTAAGATAACGGCTAAAATTTATAAAAAAATTATAGAACATGATTTGAAACCCGGAGTTACAGAAATTGATATTGCGAACAAAATTTATAAGTATAGCCAAAAAATGGGTGCAGATAAAGATCTTGCGTTTCCTTCAATTGTTGGGTCTGGGCCAAACTCTTCTTATATTCATAGCAATCCAGGGAAACGGAAGATACAAAAAAATGATATCGTGCAATTTGATTTTGGAGTGAAATATAAGGGGTACTGTTCCGATTTTTCACGAGTCGTATATCTTGGTCAGCAAGACGATAAAAATAAGGACCTAAATCAATATTATATCTTAGTAAAAAAAGCCCAAATTCAGTCGATTAAATTACTTGCCAAAAGAATCACATTTCAGAAAATAGATGCTAAAGTAAAAGAATTATTTAACCGAAATAAAGTGGATTATAATTATCTTCATAGTTTGGGGCATGGATTAGGGACATTTATCCATGAATATCCGAGACTGTCTTCAGAGGCTAAGCCAGATTTAAAACCAAAAAAAGGAATGGTGATAACGATTGAACCGGGGCTTTATTTCCCTGGCAAATATGGTTTCCGTATTGAAGATACGATTCTCATAACAAAAAAAGGCTACAAGATTCTGACAAAAGCGTCCAATAAATTTTTTCTAATCCACCACTAAAAAAGCATATAAAATTTACAGATAAAGAAACCCTGAAACCATTAATAATAATGGTTTTTTTCTATATACTAGATAAAGGAAAAGAGGGGTATATTGTACCCAAAAACAGGAGTAATTAAATAAATTG
>Ga0154585_1017_pt1 | contig 23314 bp, 22 predicted proteins | sample RifGroF2_FD_116014 | JGI IMG/M metagenome (GOLD analysis project Ga0154585, IMG submission 116014) | Candidatus Margulisbacteria bacterium GWF2_35_9 | reverse complement strand
CTGTTTTTAAGTTCTTGCAAGCGTTCTTTCTTCTTTTCAATGAACTCTTTTTTATCTTCGACCGCATCTGAAGCACTTTGCTGATTGTTATTTATTTGATATACAACTGCCGGTACTCTAGTTGGAATGTATGGTCTGTTTCGACGAATCAGCACATTATTTCGTCTATTTAGGCCATAAGGAGAATATATATAGTTTCGTTGTAAGTACATAATGTGTTGCTCAACGGGTTCTTCGTCTGGTTGTATTGCGATCCATTTTTTATTTAATGAGTCGCGTTCTGCTTTTTTTGTATCAATTTGTCGTATAAGTGCAGTTAGTTGACTTTCTTTAAATTTTATTGCTTGATACGCGTTTGTAAAATCATCACTAGCATTATAATTTGATTGTAAATAAAATTCGTCTATTTCTTTCTGCCATTGATCCCTCTGAGTTTCAAGATCAATGATGTCTAATTTGCATTGTTGAATTTGAACAAGGAGGTCTTCTTCTACATTTGTGTATTTGTATTTATTTTGATTGGTTTCATTATTATTGATTGGCAAATAAAATCCCATTCCGATCGATATTTCAGATGTGTCAAAATTTTGTGCATTATTGAAGAATAATTTTGGTATAAAATGTCGCTTATATTCAGCAGTCAGAAATAAATCGTTTGAAAGATTTACTCTAACACCGCCGAGTGCATGAAACCCAAAACGAATTCCAGTTTCTAAGTCTCCATATATATCATCTTGGAAATCATAAAAATATCCACCAACACCACCACCAAAGTATGGTTGAATGATTGGGCCACTTGCTACATGATATATAAGAGAAGCGGTTAACGGGAATAGACTCACTCTGAAATTGCTTCCTAGATCGGCAGGATTAATACTGGATGACCCATAATGGCCGAGGCTAGCTCGTATTTCAAACCCACTAGTATCTTTTAGCCCTAAGTATCCTTGCCAATAAAAATCTTTTCCGAAAGTGGTTTTAACAACGGAATCGTTGTCAGGATACATTCCGCCCATTGCTCCCCCATAATTAATTTGGCTGGTTGCAAGTGAAAATTGAGTTAATAGTGCTATAAAACTTATCAGTATAGGTGTGTTTAGTTTTTTCATCATGACTAGTAAACAATTCATAGTTGTAAAAAGTTCCAAAAATATTTTACCATTTTCCAAATCCAATTCCGGTTCTTCCGCTAGTTATTAATATTGTATTATTTGGTAATTCCATAAACATCTCCTTGAAGATAACTAATTATAGCATCATATGGCGGATTCTGTTGTTTTTTTTAAGAATTGAAATAGGGGTATTCCTATTGAATTATAAGATTGGTGTTTGTTGTAAGTTCAAAAAAAATCACAAACAAACTATAATATTATAGTGAAGATGAATATAAAAATAATAAATTGGAAGCTTTATTTTATCCTTTTGGTGGCAAGTGTTTTATCTGCTGTTGTTGTATTACCATATGCTCTCTCCATTCAGAGTGAAATATTAAAAACAACTCAAATTCCAATCGGGCTAATTGTTCTAATCTCGATCATTCAAAGTACTATTATGTTTTCGATTCTTGTATTATTTGGATTAATAATGGCAAAAAAAATAGGTTTAGGTTTGCCGATAATTGAACGATTAATTAATAAAGAATCCTTGCCAGAGAATACTAAATCAATTATTAAAAGGTCAGTTTTGTTAGGTATCTTAGCAGGTACGTTAATAATATTACTTGATTTTCTATTTGGAAATATTAAAACTGAGATGATGTCTAACGTATCGATTCCAGTCTGGCAAGGATTTTTAGCCTCTTTTTATGGTGGTATTGGCGAAGAGATTCTACTTAGACTATTCTTTATGTCTTTGATCGTATTTATCATAAGTAAATTAATAAAACCCACTAAAACGATTACTGATAATAATTATATTATGTGGATTTCAATTATTATTACATCCGTAATATTCGGACTGGGACATTTGCCAGCTACCGCTGCAATAATAGCCATCACCCCAATCGTAATTTTACGGGCAGTGTTATTAAATGGGGTGGGTGGAATGATCTTTGGTTGGCTCTATTGGAAAAGAGGGCTAGAGGCAGCGATTATTGCTCATTTTTCTGCCGATATCATTCTGCATGTTATAACCCCATTTTTTTAAATTAAATCTATATATTTATGGTGTGGGTTGACTTGTTTTACCATACCGGTATTCTAAAAGTAAGATCTATTTTTAAAATCTAAAGGAGTGGGGACATACTATTGATTGAAGTAGCCGAAAAATTTAAACAACGTTTAGGAATTTTTCTCTGTATTATATACGCACTTCTATATTCCGGTTTTGTGGCAATTTCTGTTTATGATGTTACTCTAATGGATAAAGTGATCTTATTTAATCTGAATTTAGCTGTTTTCTATGGATTTGGCTTGATTCTTTTTGCTCTGATTCTAGCGATGATATATAGTTGGGCGTGTGCTTTTAAGGAACGAAGTGTTTCTTCCAAAGGACATAAATAAACATGATTGCGATTACTCTTTTTGTCGGATTTGTTTCCTTTCTTTTTTGGTTGTCCTGGTTTCTTGGTAAAAAGAGCAATTCCGCAGATGGTTTTTTTGTCGCAGGAGGTCAAATCAACTGGTTTGTTAATGGAATCGCGTTAACAGGTGGATACCTATCGGCTGCATCGTTTCTAGGGATTTGTGGGATGATCGCATTCAAGGGTTTTGACGGATATTTGTATTCAATCGGATTTCTTTCGGGATGGGTTGTTGCATTATTTGTTGTTGCTGAACCCCTAAGACGATTAGGAAAATATACAATGGCAGATGCCTTGGAATCTCGTTTCAAATCCAGAGCGATTCATCTTGCTGCTGGAATTAGTACACTCATAATATGCATGTGTTATCTGGTACCACAAATGGTTGGAGCCGGGGTTTTAATTGAGCCTCTTTTAGGGATATCACATCAATGGGGCGTGATTTTGGTCGGATCAGTTGTCATTGTTATTGTTGCCAGCGCGGGCATGTCTTCCACTACCTATGTTCAATTTATAAAAGCAGGTATGTTGATCACTTTTTCTGGGATATTAGTTGTTGCTGTTTTGTTAAGAGGTTTGACTCTAACTCCAAGCCATTATGCCTTTCGTTCGTTTTCGATTGAAACATCCAAGTCCTGGGACGTAAACCTTAAAGGAACACCGTTTACATATATCGATACAATTAATACACTCAAAACAAATGAAGATCAGTCAGTTCAGGACTGGATTCTCTTGAAGGAATTGGTTCCCATTAATAAAAATAAGACAAGCAATTTGTATGAAATATTCAGACATGGTCAACGCGTTTTTGAATTTGATTCACTCAATGATCAAAAAGCAAAACGCATTAATGTGATCAATCAAGAAGGGAAATTTTATATGCCAATTGACGTCTGGTGGCAAATAGAAAGTCAACCGGATGGCAAGGCTACCCTTCATGAAGTGCAATACATTTCGGAATTAATAAATGGTGATTCTTTTATTAATGGACTTCCAAGTAGTAGAGAGAATGTATTGTTACCCATGGGTAGAATATCTAAATTTGGATCTAGAAATGAGATAAATGGAAAGACCGGCCCGATTGGTCCCTTAAAATTTCTATCTATTTTTTCAGACCCTGAGACGGAATTGGAAGTGCCTAGAAAAGTGTCATTTAAGTATGGAAATAAAGATGTCGTGTTGCATTATCATGAACCCGTTCCCGGTAATGAGTTTATGAGACCCGGTGGCCATTTTAAAATCCATAGTAATAGTCCTTGGGGTAGAATCGATTTCATATCGCTTATGATTGCGTTATTTTTTGGAACAGCTGCTCTTCCCCATGTTTTAATCCGCTATTATACAGTTAAGGATTCAAATGCTGCTCGTAAATCAACGATTGTCGCAATATCTGCAATAGGAATATTCTATATTATGACTCTTTTTCTCGGATTGGGAGCCATTTCAAACGGAGTCCTAAATCCATTAACTGAAAATATGTCAGCTCCTCTGCTGGCCTATAGTTTCGGGGAGATAATATTTGCTATTATCAGTGCTCTGGCTTTTGCAACCGTATTAGGAACCGTTTCTGGTCTTATTGTTGCGGCTTCTGGCGCAGTAGCTAATGATTTAATGGATAAATACTTTAATATTAAGATGAACGGTAAACAAAAGGTTCGAGCAGCAAAAATTACGGCGGTTTTAATCGGGATTATTGCAGTGTTTTTAGGTATTATTTTCCAAGGAGTTAATGTAGGATTTCTTGTTGGTCTTGCTTTTGCAGTTGCCGCGTCCGCTAATTTCCCTTCGATTATTATGGTGCTTTTCTGGAAAAGAACGACCGCCGCAGGGATTGTTTCTTCCATATTCGTTGGAGCAATTATTTCTTTAGGAATTATTATAATGGGGCCGGACATGTTCGTAATATACGGACTGAATAGAGCCGATGCTTGGTTACCATTTGGTCAACCAGCTATTGTTGCGATGCCAATTAGTTTTCTGACACTAATTTTTGTTTCGTTGTTGACTAAACCAAATCAAGAAAACTTTTAATCTTATTCAATATCAAGTGTGAAATAAAAGGTTAAACCTTTGTCTGGGTTTTTTTCTGCCCATATTTTGTTGCCGTGAGCGTTTATAATTTTCAAACAATGGGGCAAGCCAAATCCGTGACTGGTGTCATGAACTCCTTGAACCTCCGAGATGCCTGAAGTACCATAAAAAATGTCCAGTAGTTTGTCAGCTGGCAGGCCAACTCCAGTGTCTTTAATTCCAATTTGTAACTTATTATCTTTTTGCTGTACAGTAATTTCTATTTCATCGTCTTTTTTTGTATATTTGATGGCATTAGATAGCAAATTGGTAAGAACACTGGTTATCCATTTTTTATCAGCGAGAACTTTGGGTAGATCAATATTGCTTGGTAAAATCAATTTTTTTCTACCATCATCGATTTGACTACGAATGGAATTCTCGCAGTCTTTAATAATATCAAAAATATTTTCTGCTTGTATTTTATATTCAACCTTATCGGATTTAAGTTTGGAGAAATCGAGTAACCAATTGATTTTATCAAGAATCATCTTATGAACTTTTTTTGAAATATTAAGTCTTCTTTGTACAGTTGTTTTTATTTTATCAAAGTCTTCATCACTTAAGTCCTTTGTGATTTCCAAAAACCTTTTTTCTACGGAACTTATACTGCTTTCAGCCGCAGTTACAGGTTGTTTTAGATCGTGAATAATTACGTCTACTAGGTTAGATAAGGTAGCGTAGGCAGCATTAATAGCCATTATCTGTTTATTAGCGAGCTTTACATTTTCAATAAAACTTTTTACAAAATCAAATGTATCTAGGGGATTCACTACTGATGGTCCAATTAGCATAAGGATTAATTCCTTGCCATCATGTTCATGAATTTTAAGGAAAAAGCTGGACTGGCATTCCCAGGGTTCGAATCCTTTTTCTTCAGAGATGTCATGGTTAAATTGATCAGTGAAGAAAATATGTGTTTCTCTATTGGGTGCATATGTACCGACTGGATTCCCGTCACTATCTTGAAAAAGGTATTCTGGTAATTCGGGATTGAATTCTTTTAGGCCATCAATAAGCATTTCAAAATGGTGTTTGTCTTGTCGACTGGGTCTGGGAATTTTGTACTGTTCGGCAGGTTTTAATCGACGTTGCTCAATCAGTTGCCAGTTTTTTGTTTTACTGTCTCTTAGGTATATGGCACCTTTAAATGCTTGTTTATTTGATCCAATCATATTTTTGTCATCCACAAAATGGAAAAGGTCGGTTAAAGAAATAATCAGATCCAAATAATTGGTAGCCAATTTATTTTCATCGAAAAGATTATCCAAATTTCTATTGTGAAGTTCGCTAGTGAGTTTTTGGAAAGTGCTTTGAAGATTAATTATCTGTTCATTTAATAATCTTGAAACCGAAGAGTTAATTGTGGATAAAAGTAGATTCACAGAAAACTCATTCAGATTATGAGGGAAATATAGTTCCATGGAATGTTCAGAACCGATTTTAACGACATGCAATTTCTGGGGAAGAAGTTGTCGTGTTTCTATCAGACTAGCAGTTGATATCCCAAATTCGCAAATAGTGTTGTACAACTCATTAATATTTTTTGCTGCTAGTATAGATAGAACAGTTTTTGCTGTTGCAGGGTCTAGAGAAAAATTTGTATTTGCGGCAATTATTTTTTTTAACATGGTCGGTAATGAATATATCGGATAAAGTTCAGTAATATTTCAATAATGATTTTAAAATAATTGAAATTTTAACTAAAGTGGGATAAATCCAGTTTTCATACGAAATATTATGTGGAATTGTTACTGATAATTGTCGCTATGGATAATCTTTTCAGAAAAATATAAATATGGAGATTCGAAATGTTTAAAAAATTGGTAAGTGTTAACGATTCTAGTTCTAGTCAAAGAATAGAAATTATAAATAGTGGGATATTTAGTGTAGGGGTAGATGAAGGAGGAACTTCTGTAAGTGGAGGCCTCTTCGATGATAAGGGCGCTCTTGTTAAGGGAAGTGAATTTAAATTTAAAACAACAACAATAAATAATATGGGGAGCAATGTTTCAGAAAATGACTTGCCATATATATCTGCTAAGAAAATTGCAGAGCAAACGGACCGATTCAAAGATCTTGGTGCTCAAATTACAAATTTAGGGATTTCTTTTGCAGGTCCAGTTAATAAACAGGGAATTGTCATAAAAGGACCTAATATTTTTGGACCTAATTTAGAGAATATTCCTTTTGCAAAAATAGTAGCAGATGCAACCAAGATAAATACTGGAGTTGCAAATGATATGGTTGCTGCTGGGTTCGGTCAAATGAAGTGGGGTGCTGCCAAAGGATTGCCTAATTTTTTAATAATTACCGTGAGTTCAGGGATTGGAGCTAATGCATTTCTAGATTTAGAGCCAGTAATTGGCTCGAATGGAATGGCTGGAGAAATCGGACATTTACCAGTTTTTCGTCCTGAAGAAAGTGAAAGAGCTCGCCACTATTTTTGTGGTTGTGGTAAATGGGGACATTTGGAAGCGATTTCATCAGGAAACAGTGCAGCTGTAATCACTCTTAACAAAGCAATAAACTATTTCCTTCGCAATGACTCAAGAATAAAAAGTTCGAGTGTTCTTAGTAACCTCAACCCAGATGTTTTTAAGTATGCTCAGTTAATTGCTAACGATGACGAATCTTCACCCGAAATTAGAGAAAACATTAATCGTGTTGTTGGAGAAGGGTCAAAATTAGGTGATTGGTTTACGCAAGAAATATATGATACGGTTATTCCTCCTGTTGCGCAGGCATTAGTTTCAGCCGATATTTTTAATGATATGGATAAAGTTGTATTAGTTGGTAGTTATGGGCTTAAAATGCCTGGGTATATTCAGACCTTAAATTTAGTTTTACAATCTTATTTGGCAACAAGTGGATTTGCATTTAAAGCGAATTCAGATTTTGCAAATAATTTAATAATGCAAGGTGTTGATATGAGAGCTGAACAAGCTGCCGCAACTATCCCTTGGCAAGTTTCACTTTAACACATGAAATTTATTTAAAGAGATAGTGTTTTATTATTGCCATTTTCATAGAAAAGGATTACCAAACTTTAAATAATACCCTTCATAAGGATAAATATAAAAGGTATCACCTGTACCAGTCTCACAGTTATAGTATTTCCAAAAGCTAATTTTACAAGTGAGCTTGTTGTTTTCCCCACAAGGACTGGTGGCTTCATCTTGATAGCCTCAAAGGAAACTCACTCAGGATAAACTTTTCGTTCTTGTACAGGTCATCACTATGGCTGCTGACCTTTTTCCGCATAACAATAAATAGACATTGGTTCAGTTATAATCTGAAACTAGTGGAAGATAGTCAGTTGATACCTGAATAAGAGCCTGGAGTGAGCCCCTCTTTAATCCTATAATGTAACTATCAAATACGAAAAGAGGTGATGGTAATGGGCGCAATATATAACAGATATAATTATGGCTTTGAATTTCCAAAACTTGATATAAATTTTGAGGACGATAAGCGTGTTTATCAAATATTTGATGATATGGGCATGATGGTTGAATCAATCATAATACCAATTTTTTATAATCTAACTGGTAATTTGGATGATGCCGAGATTTTTGATGGCTTATATTCATTGAATTAGAACAAAACACAAGGAGGATTTATTGTGGTTCAATATAAAACTCAAAAAACAACAAACTATACCCCGGGCTATAGTTGTCCAAAGTGTGGCTGGGAAAACTGGACAACATTGGCGTCTCGGCTAGAAAACAAGGGATAAGGAGAAATATGATGCTATACAAAGCCAAAACAATAAAGGCGTACCAGTTAAACTGTCTTGATGGTAAATTTGTGATGGCCGAAGAATTCTACTTTGATGACAAGCACAGGACTATTCGCTATTTGGTCGTCAATACTGGAAACTTTCTTACGGACAGGCATGTGCTGATTCCCCCATATGCGATCGATTCTGTGGATAAAACAGAGCAACTAATTAACCTCAATGTGACTAAGAAGAAGCTTGATTCTAGACCAAGTTGGGATAGTGATAAACCTGTATCCCGACAATTTGAGGTGGAATATCATGATTATTTCGGATGGACTGGATATTGAGGGCACCTTCCGAGCCTACCAGATTCCACTACTGGTGGATTCGGAGCATCCCGATCATTTAAAACTCCTTGAAAATTGGATGAAAAGCTATAAAGCGGAGGAACTCTTTGATAAAAAGGGACGTCTCATTCCGGAATTAGCCGAACTGGCACCCAAAGGCGAACGGCGCATGGGAGCAAACCCTCACACCAATGGTGAGCTGGTACTGCAAGACCTCGTTATGCCGGATTTTCTGAAATACGCGGTGAATGTGCCCTCACCGGGATCCGTTGATGCATCAGACGCACATATGCTCGGAGAGTTCCTACGTGACGTGATTAAACTCAATACGGATCAGCAAATTTCAGGATATTTGGTCCAGATGAAACGCTTTCCAATCGGCTGAATTGTGTTTTTGAAGTTACCAACCGATAGTGGGAAGCTCGAACAAAAGAGAACGATGAGTTTCTCGCAACCGATGGCCGGGTCATGGAGATGCTCAGCGAACATCAGTGCGAAGGTTGGCTGGAGGGATATCTTCTGACTGGAAGACATGGGCTGTTTAACTGCTATGAGGCGTTCATCCATATCATCGATTCGATGTTCAATCAGCATGCCAAATGGTTGAAAGTTACTACGAAATTACCTTGGCGGCGAAAAATTGCGTCGCTAAACTATCTGCTTGCCTCGCATGTTTGGCAGCAAGCGCATAACGGCTTTACACATCAAGACCCCAGTTTCATCGACCATGTGGTCAATAAGAAGGCCTCGATCGTTCGTGTATATTTGCCACCGGATGCCAACTGTCTGCTATCGGTTGGGGATCATTGTTTGAGGAGCCGGCATTATGTTAATGTAGTGATCGCTGGTAAATACCTTGCACCTCAATGGTTGAATATGGACGAAGCGGTCGAACATCTACCCGAGTTAAAGATCCGAGTCATAAATGTCGTTGATCTCATGAAGCTGGAATCGAACACACAGCATCCACACGGATTAAACGAGCAGGAATTCGACGTTTTATTTACGAAAGACAAACCGATCATATTCGCGTTCCACGGATATCCTGCACTGGTTCACCGGCTGACTTACCGTCGTAACAACCATAATAACATTCACGTTCATGGTTATAATGAAGAAGGAACTATTACAACCTATTTTGATATGACAGTTTTAAACGGCCTCGACAGATTCCACCTTGTACTCGATGCGATAAAATGGCTGCCGCAGTTGGGTGCAAAAGGCGCTGCGCTCGAGCAGATGTTGCAGGATAAGCTCGTTGAGCATAGAAAATATATTGATAAGAACGGCATAGATTTTCCGGAAATAAGAAATTGGAAGTGGAATATCAGCAATGAATAAGTTAAAAAAACTTTGGAACTATCTATGGTCTAGTTTCTGGTTTGTGCCGTCACTTATGTTTTTGGCACGGGAGCACAAGACTATTGTGCGGATGGAACACGGCATTGGTGATTTTGTGGTACAAAACACGCCTCTTGCCTCACTTGCAATGGAAAGCCAGCCTCCAATTGAGCTCGTATCAGCCCTTCAGGATGCTTACATCATGGACAGGCACCGCACAGTATATCAGGATCCCGCTTTCGGCGTAAGGCAGCTCGTGGACATGGCGCTCAGAGCCATCTCACCCGGGATCAACGATACCACAACAGCCGTGATGTGTATTGATTATCTAACATCAATTCTTTCTCGGTTGGCCTCCCGTGATATACCTTCAGTATACTGTTATGAGGGAAAGGATTTGCTGGTCATTGGTATGGGTCAGACCCTTGAGAGTCTTATGGCGGAATCATTCGATCAAATACGGGCCAGCGCCAAGGGCAATACCGCCATAATGATACGGATGCTTGGTGCGTTACAAATTATAGCCAGTCTTACGGCAAATCAGAGCAGGCGGCAAATAGTCAGTGGACATGTTCAATGGATTGAAGAACTAGCGGAACGTACGATCGAGTCATCGCATGACAAAGAAAAGTTTGAGAATCGTCTGGCGCGGTTGCGTAAATCACTTGGTGTTGATAATAAAAAGGAGCAAATCTAAATGAATAAACAAAATCTTATAGATACCGCGAGGTCGTTGGTTGCAGACAATAAGAGTACGTTGGCGATTGATGAAAGTAATCAAGCCTGCAACAAACGATTTCCCAATCTAGGGATTCCCAAGTACAAGAATTCCAGAAATTTAATGTATGACTAAAGCAATCAATATCAATATAATGCCGATATCTATTAAACCCATATTATTCACCTCTCTTCATTATGACTTAATTATGGTCTTTTAGTAGTTTCTATACAATTGCCAAAAGCCTGTTTTTATAGACCTTTATCTACTCCGAGCTCATCGTAGAGGTACTCTATGGCTGGGGCTAGTAGAGGATGTTAGAACCAGAATTGTTTATTTTGGAACTTTTTAATACATTGGTATAATTGGAAAAAAATAATTTCAATCATTTAATGCTTGAATCATATTTTTTAGAAGAATCTTCACCTTTTCAAACAGACCTGTTAGATCCTACACAAAAGGTTAATCATGATCTTATCGTTATATATAGGCCTATACGTATATGCGGCAATAATGTATAATAATAAAAATATTTTAGGAGAGAAATATTAATGAAACTTGCAACAAAACCTGACGGGAAACCTTATTATTTTTTTGTAATAGATGATTCTCGTTTTATGTGTAAGCACATTTCAGCAGTAATTACCGAGCTTGGCGGTGAAGTGGTTGGGTCTGCACTAAATGCAGCTGATGCACTACGTTTAATTGAACAAAACAAGGATATAATAGATTGTATCACCTGTGATATCGTGATGCCTGGAATGGATGGGATTACCATGCTTCCCGCAATAAGACGTATTAATCGAAGTATTAAATTAATAATGGTTAGTGCAGACAGTAAGCCTGTTAACAAAACTAAGGCTAGAATTCTAGGAGCCAAGCACTTTATTATTAAACCCCTTCAGAAAGAGCAGGTTTTGTCTGTTTTTAAAGAACTTTTTAATTTAACAGATTCTGATGAACACATTAAAATTACCGTAGAGGGGAAAGCCTTGAATGTGTTTGTTGTTGACAGCGTATTAAGCTCGAATAACTTAAAATATTCCCTGGAAACGTGTGGGTGTAATACGTATGATATAGTTAGTTGTGCATCAGATGCTATTCTTGCAATTGAGTCTTTAAAAGATAAATTGGACTTGCTTTTGATCGATAGCAAATTGCCGGATATAAATGCCTTTGATTTTGTTATTCAAATGAAAAAACAATTGCCTGACGTTAAAATAATAATGATGTCTGATAACAAAAATATTGAAACAATTCAAAGTTGTGAGCTTAGTGGTGTTGATAGTATTCTGGATAAACCAATTAAGACTGAAGAATTGTATAATTCTATATATAAGTTATACCAACCCCAATAAACAATTATACGTTATTCTTACCTGTTGTTTTTTTGATTTTGAACGTTTGAGGATAAAAAATCTGTGTTATCCGCCTAAACTTCTCGTCCTTGGGATGTGTTTATTAAATAATGATAGGTGGAGATAAATTGTGTTTTTATTTTATTGGCTATTACCAGCCATTCTCAAAGAAAATGGCTGGCCGTAGTACAGGATGTTGGAACCAAAATAAGAGATAGCAAAGAGCCGGTTTGGGTGATTGATTGTTTGAATAAAACTTGTTAGCAAATATTACTAAAATATTTTATAATTGTTATAAAATGATAAAGTCTTCTCTTAACAATTTATCTCAAAAACAACTAGTAGATTTAATTATACGTTTATATAAAAAAAGTCCTGAAAATAAAGAATTAATTGATTCCATATTTGACACAACTGTAATTGATTGTGCGTATAAAAAATATAAACAACAAATACTTCAGGAATTTTATCCTAAAAAAGGGCTCCCAAAAATCAGGTTTTCTGTTATGCGCTCTGCAATAAAGAAATTTAAAGATATCTCCAATAATACGCAATTAATAGCTGAATTGATGTACTTGATTGTTATTACTGGTACAAAATTTTGTAAAGAATGGGGTATGGATTACGAGGAATATTACAATAGTCTTCTTTCTATGTTTAAAACGCTATTAAAGCATTTGGAAAAATCAAACTTGATTGGTGCTTTCCAACAAGAATGTAATGAAATTGTGCGGTTATCAGAAGATACTGGGTGGGGTTATCATGATGATTTGACATCGATATATGAAGAATATTTTGAGTAATATTAAATATTTAATTGTAGGGATTAGAATTTAATTATCTAAAGACTCCACAAGTTCTGCTGCGATATCATAACTTTTCAACCGCATAATGCTCTCTTCATTTAAACCATAACTCAATAAATTGATATTCCCATACCACACAATATGCTGATCCATTATTGCACAACGTTGGTGTAACTTGTCTTGAAAAATAAGATCAATATCTGCTTTTTGAATTATGTTAAAAATGGTTTGAACTCCTTCTCTTCTTTTCTCACTGTAATTTTCCTTTGGACGAGTTATAATTGCGACCTGAACTCCTTTTTCTAATAGAGTAGAAAATATTGGCAAAAACTGAGCTACTCTATTTTTTGTTACAAGAGGACTTACAATAAGAACTCTTTTATTGGAAACATTGATATCATTAATGAAAACTGGATAAAAGGTGCTTTTATTAAAAATGATGTTTGCATCCTCTATACTCATGCTTGCCCCTTTGGATTTATATCCAAGTGAAGCATAGCCCATCAAGCGTTTCCCATACATTTTTTCAAGAACCTTTATGTGTATATCTACATAGTCATATACCTGAACTTCTTGTTTCCCTTCATATAGTCTATGTAATCGACCGACATATTGGTGAAGTGTTCCCTTCCAAGAAATGGGCATCGCTAAGAACAGCGTATCAAGCTTAGGGGCATCAAATCCTTCTCCAATATATTTTCCAGTTGCGACAATCGTTATTGCCTTGTCTATTGGAGTAAGTTCGATTTCTTTAATAATTTGCAACGTTTCCTTAGTTCCAGTACTACCAGTTAAAACTTTTACATTATCAATTTTTTTAGATAGTTTATTTGCCAGTATCTCAACATGTGAAGTACGTTCGGTTAATATTAAAGAATTTCGTCCAGATTGATTAGCTTTTATTATATCGTCAACAATTAACTGATTCCGGAGCTCATTAGTGACGATCTCTGAATATATTTCTTGAAAATTTAGTTTTTTTTCTTCGATTCCTAATGGCAAGCGAAAACGAGTAAATCTTGGAATCACGTAATGATCAAAAGGTCTCTTTTCAGCTTGTTTCTTAGCATCTACTTGATATTGAATTGAGCCGCAATAAAAAAAGATAATGGGGTGATGTCCATCTTGTCTTTTGGGAGTAGCTGTTAACCCATAAATATATTTTGCTTTTGCTTTTTTTAGTACTTGTTCAAAACTAAAAGCAGGAATATGATGACATTCATCAATTATGACCATCCCATACTCCTTGATACAATCTTTTACTTCTCCTGAGATATTTAGCGACTGCATAATTGCAACATCAATAATTCCGCTTAACCTATTTTTTCCAGCACCTAACTGACCAATAACATCTAAAGGCTTCTTTCTTCCTGTCTTAGTTTCTCTAAATGGAGCCTCTTCATCAACAACTAAAAATGTTTTTAAACGATCGATCCACTGTGTTAATAGTTGCTGGCGATGGACAATAATTAATGTATTTACTTTATGTTCTGATATTAAAGAAGCAGCGATAACTGTTTTTCCAAAGGCTGTTGTTGCAGAAAGAACACCTATATCGTTTTTTAATAGAGCTGTTGCTGCAATCTGCTGTTCAGCTCTTAGATTTCCGTTAAAAACTACTTTTATGGATCGTCCGATATTTGTTTCATCTTGCCAGTTAACAGTTGAACCTATTTCTGCTAAAAGTTTTTCCATTTCGGATTCACAGCCTCTTGGTAAACATAAATATTTGTCTAATTCATTAGAGCAGGAAATAATTCTTGGTTTATTGTAGGTTGGCATTCTCATAGCTTGTGCTTTATAGAATTCTGGATTTTTAAAAGCAGCTACTCTTTTTAGTTGATTAAGAGCTTTTTGAGATATTCCTTCTTTTTCTATATACAACATATCTGCTCGGACTACATTGATATGACTTGGGGCATCATCCATTACCAGTCGGTAGTTTAGTTTTTGTGTTTTCCATGGAGAAGCAGTACTTTCTTCATCATTTTTCCTAAGATCACCAAGCTCACTTCCCTTACATAACTGTTTAATCAATAATTCGATTTGCTCAGTCGAAAGTTTTTCAATTAAAGATAGAAAAGCCCACTGATCAGGATAAGGGTTAAATACATCGTCAATAAAAAGGCTATTTTCTTTTTGTCTCGGTTGATGTTGAAGTGGAAGAGCAATCAGATTCCCAAAACCTCCCGTTGGCAAAGTATCTTGACTGGGAAATAGCCGATCATAAGAACTAAAGGATAATTCATGGCGTTGATTCATCGTAGATGTAATAAGTGCAGTTCCTAACTTTCGTGCTACATATGCAGGAATTTTCTCTTGAAAAAAGAACCAGAGATGAGCTCCATCCCCAGAACGTGAGCGTTCTATTCCACTTGGTATATTGTACTCAAAACATGTTTTTCTTACAGCAGAAACGTCACTCTGCCACCCAGTATCATCAAAATCAATTGCTAAAAAATAGCAGGCCTCATCTTCTAGCATTGGATATAGACCAACAGTTATTTCACCAGTTAAATGTTTTTGTATTACAGGAGAATCTAAAGGTAAATAGTTTTTATTTGCACAGTTTGAACATTTTATCCTTGGTTTAAAACAGACAGATCTCTTCCATTCGTTGACACATACTGGAGAATATCCAGACTTACCCGCTTTGTTCACCCATCGTTTTGCAAAAACATCTGATCGCCCTTTAAATAGGCTTTGGAATAGATTTATCTTTTCTTCATCAGAAGAATTATTATTTACTATTGGGCTGTTGCTAATATCATCCAATGTCGAGTTAATCCCTTCATCAAGAGGAGAGTTCTTTAATTTTTTCTTTAGTTCACTATTTTCTTTTTTAAGTCGTTTGTTCTCTGATAGTAACTCCTGATACTTTTTGTATAAATCATCGTAGTTCATTTAATATTTAGTCCTCTATCAGTCCATTGTTTTCTTATATATTACTTTTTTGCTTAGACACTTTTTCTCATTTGTCTGAATTAAATCGATGGTCTCTCCCTGTTAGCATATAAGCGTACAAGATTTATCAACAAATATTTCTTAGACACTTTTCTTAGACACTTCTGATGTGATCGTAAGATATTGCTGTCTTTTGTCTCGAATATTATCAGGAATAGTTGGTGAGAGTAAACCTGATTCAATCAACGGAACAATATATGTTGTATAGTTTTTGGTGTGATTACTTATCCCTATATACTCTAGAATGTCTTTACGACTTTTTGCAGTAGCACAAAAGATCAAAATCTTATTAAGATTTTCTTTAATTTTTGATGGGAAGGAATCTAATTTGTTTTCCTGGAAATATGGATGGATATAAATTGTTGCAAGAAAATAGTTTTTTTCTGCATCGGTTTTAAATTTGGGTTTAGGAGATCCGTTTTTTTCAAGTTCATGATAAATTGTTGGAAATCCTGTCGCTCGACCTTCTGTTAATTCCAATTCTTTAAAGAAATCACCTATACGTCTGTTACGATATGATCTGGCAACAATACTTCTTTCCTGTAACATTTCTTGGCTTACTGGTGGCAAAGGGCCAGGGAAACTAAGACACTCGATCCGGTTTGGATATATGCGTATTTCGATGGGAGATTGTTCTTCATAGCTACGATGATAAAAAGCGTTAGCAAATATTTCTTCAATAGCTTGATAAGGATAATTATAAAACCGTAATGATTCAGCTTGATCTGGTATTTTTACTACACGTTCATTAATAACATTTGTTTGCATAAACTCAAGTACTGAACGCAATTGCTTATGTAATGGGCCTTTAAACTGTTTCTCTGTAAAATCTTTCCCGTCATTATCTTTAAAAATCACAATATCCGTAACTGCTCCTTTGATGTATATTTCAGGATGTTCCGAAAAGAAAAGTACTCCAATGTTTTTAGGCTTTGGCAATTCTTTAGGACCATCAACAATTTGCATTTTACGTCCCAATTCTTCAATTGATAATTTGTGGCTTTGAGAATACAAGTCACTTTTAATTTCTTGTAGATAAGCTTGAATTAGTCCTAAATGAAGACCATCGATATTTGCCTGATGGTTAATACGATCATCAAAAGGGATTTTTGCAGCTTGTTCAAAAAGTTGTTTTTCCTCAGTATGATTAGCTATAACAGAGCTTGATCCACGTCGGATATAATAACGTTTTTGCCCTTTTTCTCCTAAAGTTTGTGGGGCTTTGTATGGCCGATTATCTCCACCAGGTATCCAAAGCAAAATAATAGTCTTTTCCATAAAAACAATTGGTTCAATAATGGGAAAATAATATGGATCTAGCTGATGAGATAAATTTAGAAGTTCTTTTTGAATTTTATCAATTTGATCTGGATTTATACCAGTTGGAGGTAAAACTGGTTTCCCCGCAGTCTCTTCAACTCCCACAATAATATAACCGCCACCCCAGTTGTTAATATCATTAGAAAATGCACAAATTGTATGAATTATTGCCTCCGGATTCCATCCTTTCTTAAACTCCAGACGTTCCCATTCTATTGTATGTCCATTAATCAGTTGATTTATATTTATTGGTAAACTCATTTTTTTCACTCCGCTTTTGCTTTTTTATTTTTCCATATCACATCAAAAATAAATTCCTGATATCTTCGTTGGAAATCAAGATTGGTTGTTTATATTGATTATTATAATTGAAATAAGTTTTTAGATAAAGGAATGCTTGGTTCGAATCTCATTGGCTGGCAGTAGCACAGGATGTAGGAACGCAAATCAGGGATAGCAAAGAGCCGGTTTGGATGATGGAGATAAAGGTTTAATATCTCCCACAGCTTGTGGAAGAATTAACATGATTTATAAAAAATCGCTACAATGTGGCGAGTTTTTTGCTTACTGGCAGTAATCTTCAATTATCGGCAATAAAGCCGATTTACTGCCGATATTTAGTTAGCTATTTAAGATAAAAGAGTTAAAATAAAGACATGGTAAAACTAGGACCATTTCCATCAACAAAGGGCGCTGAAGACTGGGATACTAATATCCTTATCCTTTTTAAACATTGGTCAGTAGCTAAAAGTATTGGTGAAACAGTTGATTTAAATATTAATGCCGTTCAGGCCTTTGATACTGTTCTTGAATACAATAAACTTCTTGCTAATTCTGACAGACTTTTGATCTGGTATGCGTTATTATTTGTAGTAGTTGAAGGGTATCAAGAATTGAAATTAAATGATCAGAGAATTGATGAACTGCTTGAAAAAGATAATTGTGTCCTCTTACTAAAAAGATTCAGAAATTCTATGTTCCATTTTCAAAAGGCTGGAATTACTGAAAAAATGCTAGAATTTTTAGAAAAGAAAGATAGTAAAGATTGGATTAATGCTTTAAACGAAGCGCTCGATAAATTTTTTATAAAAAGTTTTCCTATGGATAAGCCTTTGGAAGAGTTAAAAAAATCTGGCTTTATAAAGGCAGTAGATAACGAGACGGGGACTGTGTTTTTTTATAGTTAAGCCACTTTTTTAACTAAATTGGCCAATTATTTTAATGTATATTTTGCTCCTCTTCCTTTTATGGTAGGTGCATCAGTTGGATTTTACACATGATGAATTAAATGAATTCATCATTAATACTATTGATGAAATCATTTATAACCCGAAGAAGCTTGTTATCCAGTTTAGATTAATACCATGGAATTAGGAATTCATTATCTAATGAAATATTGCTACCTTCCCCCATAATCTCGCAATACGCTACAGGTCGTTATACACAACCTGTATTTTTTGGTTATTAATTTCCAACCGCCTAGTCCCTTTTTTTCTCTAACACAGTTTTTTAAAAAAACCGCTGAAACCGTGTTAGTATCAGGATTCTAAGTGGCTGGCCCACAAGGACTCGAACCTCAAACGACTGGACCAAAACCAGTTGTGTTACCATTACACCATGGGCCAACAAAAAAGCTATAAAAAATAGCCTACTAGATTATAGGATAATCATTGATGTTTTGACAATGATAAATTTCAAAGATTATCTTCAAAAAGACAGGCTTCTAATGGAGCTCATTAATATTAAAGACTTTCCCAAAGGAGTTTTTTAACTGAATATTAGAATCGGTGGGAATGCTTGCTTTTTTTATGCAGTATTTAATGAGTAGTTCTTGCTCTGTATCATAAAATTTGAAGATATAGCGTTGTTGACCAAGTGATGAATTGTGAATGGTCACAAGCAAGATACTTATGACCATTAATAGTACTAAGGTATAAAATAAAATAAATGAATTTTTTCTGCTATTCATTTTTTAATACCACTCCCGTGTAACCAAAATTGCTTTTATATGTGATAGCAGTTTCTGTTTCCAAAATTGATTTAGCTTTAATATTTAATGTGGGTGTTTGATTCTTTAGCACTGCAGTTTCATAATCCAAAACCGTTTCAAGCTCTTTATATATACCGTAATTGTCTTTTAAATTAGAAATTGAGACATTGAATGTAGTCGTTGTTAACTTAAGAATGGTGACAAGTAAAATAGCTGAAATGGCCAGAGAAATCATCATTTCTATCATAGTCAGTCCCGATTTTTTATAATGTTTAATCACGGGAAACTCCCACTAGAGACACCTTTACTTTGCCATCCTGAACACAGCTCACTTCTATTTGATATAGTGTGTTATCAATTTTCGTTTTTGTTATGATAAAGTTTGCATTTGGCTTCTCAATTCTACTGATGTCCGTTTTTTTATTAACGGTGTCTAAGAGAACTTGTTTCGTTTCGAAAAACAGATTCAACTTCTGTTGCGTATCAGACATACTTCTTGCCTTTAAAAAATTAATCCACGGAATAATAATAATAGACATAAGGATTAATGCTAATAGGGTTTCAAGTAATACTACGCCACTTTTTCTTGAATTAGCGGATTTAATCATTAGTTTATATGCAAGACTTTTACAATATTAAAAGTGGGCAGAAGAAGTGCTAATGCAATAAATATGACAAATAGTCCAATAAAAACCATACAAACAGGTGCAATTAAAACAATAAAGCGTTGCAATTCTATTTCTAGTTCAGAGTTTAAATAATCAGTGAGCTGCAAAAGCATTTTATCCAGTTTGGCGGTTTCTTCACCCACCATTATCATTTTGATTACTATTGCAGGAAAGAATCGCGTATTCCATAAAGCGATTGATAATTTTTCTCCCTCTATAATTTTTTGGATGACACCTGTTAGTTGATGCTTAAAAAAAGCATTATTTGTAGTGGCGATGGATAATTGAAGGGATTTTACGATTGATATGCCAGAATTATGCAATGATCCCAGATTCGATAAAAAATTCATTAGAGTAATGTAGTATTTAAATGTCCCATAAATAGGTATTGAAAAGGATGTTTTGGATAGAAACATTTTAATGTCTTTCTTGAAAAGCAAATAAACAATAAGACCAGTAACGATCATTACAAGGGGTATATTCCACCAATATGAGGTAAAAAGTTCATACACTTTTAAAAGAATACGTGTGGGTGTTGGTAGCTCAATCTCATAGGATTGAAAAATTTCTAGATATTTAGGAATCACAGTACGAACAACGATTGTAACGATAATAATGCCAAAAGTGAATAGGATTGCCGGGTAGGACAGGGCAAGGATAATTTTATTTTTTAATGAAATCTTTTGTTCTAGATATTGGCATGCTTTATTTAGTGCCTGGCCTAATTCTCCATTATTTTCACCCACTTTGATAACATTTGTTATGAATAAATCGACATTCAATTTTGAATGCAAAATATTGGAAAGGGATTCTCCTTCTCTAAGTGCAGACAGGATTAATTGTAACGGTTTTTTTAGTTTGTTACTGCCGATATCTAAATAGATGAGCTCTATAGCGGGATAGAGAGATATTCCACTACTGATAAGATGGTGAAGTTGCTTAAAGAAAAAAACCAGTTCAAGACTACTGAACAACTCTAACCACCTCTTCAAGGGTAGTAACATTTTGTTTTACTTTTTTAATACCGTCATCTTTTAGGGAAATAAATGATTCTTTTTCAAGTACCTCACGAATATCTATTTCTGAGTATTTTCCTTGATTTATTAAATTTTTTAAACTATCGTTCATTGTTAGTAGCTCAAATAACCCAACTCTGCCTTTATATCCTGTGTTATGGCAGTTGTTACAGCCTTTTCCCCTTAGCAATTCAGTGGAGTTTTCCATCTTTGCCCAATTTAAAAACTCGGTTTCTGGGACATAGAGGTCGGTACAGTCTTTACATGTTTTGCGTACCAGTCGTTGAGACAGAATTCCGATTAAAACGGATGAAATTAAGTAGGGTTCAACATTCATTTCGATTAGCCTTGCAATGGTAGATGTTGCATCGTTTGTGTGTAGCGTTGAAAATACTAAATGTCCAGTTAAGGCAGCCTGAAATGCAATCTCTGCGGTTTCTTTATCTCTTATTTCTCCAATCAGAATAATATCTGGATCTTGACGAAGGATGGATCTGAGCCCTTTTGAAAAGGTTAACCCGCATTTAGGATTTGTTTCACTCTGATTGATAAGTGGAATATGATATTCAACGGGATCTTCAATGGTGACAATGTTTTTCTCGATGTTTTTTATCTGATTAAGAATGGCATATAGCGTTGTTGTTTTTCCACTGCCGGTAGGCCCCGTCACTAGAAAAATTCCATGATTTTTTTGCACCATTTGCCGAATATTTGTATACATGTCAAAATCCATTCCTAAATTTCTAAGATCAAAGATATTTCCATCTTGATCGAGTAAGCGCAGTACCAGTTTTTCTCCGTGAATCATGGGATAGCTGGATACACGTATGTCGATAGTTTTCGTATCGGTTTGAATTCTAAAACTACCATCTATGGGCAATCTTTTTTCAACAATATCCATTTTGGATAGTATTTTTATGCTAGAAGTAAGCGGAGTACATAGATTGGGTGGTAAGGACCATATCTTATGAAGAACACCGTCAAGTCGAAAACGAACATCCAATCCATTTTGCTTAGGCTCAAGATGAATATCTGATGCGTGATCATTAATAGCAGACGTTATAATAAGATATGCTAGTTTGTTAATTGGGCCAAGTTCATCTCTCAATTTGAAAACGGTTCCTTCTTCAAGTATTTCAAAACTGTCGATAGGTTGTTTATTCATACTATCGATAATGTTTTTTATAGAGGAGTCTGCTCCAAACCATTTATTTATTGTATTTTGTAAATCTGTAACAGTAACCACCACTGGTTCAACTCGAAAATTAGTAAAACTTTCAACTTCTTCAATCGACTTATAATCCATCGGATCAATCATTGCAAGTACAAGGGAGTCCATTACTTTAAATAAAGGGAATACATTATATTCACGAATGAGTTTTTCGGGTAATAAATTAATAACAGAGTTATCTGTTTTTTTATTTGCGAGATTAACAAATGGTAAATTAAGGTATTTTGCTAGGAACATGGCCATATTCGTTTCGTCGATATAGCTATTATTAACGATTACTGTAACAAATGCCTCTTTTTGAATCGCTATTTTATTATAGATTTCTTCGAGTTGCTTGGGTGTAATAAGATTTTCAGTTATTAAAGCTTCTGCTAATGTTTGAACCACGTTAGTTTATCCCCCAGAAAAGATAGATTAATTAAAAATGGCTTAAAAACTATTTATTGCGTCATCCAGGGAATCAAAAACCTGGAAATATTTTATTATTCTTGTCATCATAAGAATTTCTTGGAAATCTTCATTTAGATGACACAATCGCAAATCCCCATTTGCTTTTTGAGTTGCTTTTAATCCTTCAACTAAAGCACCCAAACCTGAACTATCAATATAGTTGCAGTCTTTAAGATCTAATACAATTTTTGCGGAGTCTTTTTTTATTATCGTGTTAAATGTTTCATTTAGTTGAATGGAGTCATCAAATTCTATATCCCCATCAATTGCCATTATGATAACACTACCTTTTTTGGTTGTTGTTACATTCTTCATAAGTCAACTCCTTAACTATTTCATTCTACTTTATACAATATATTTTATCAGAGTTACTCCATTACCACTATCATTATATTTAATTTCATCGACACAAGCATGTATTGCGGTAATGCCTCGTCCACGGTGGGTTATGTCTCCCTGATTTTCCGAATATGTTAATACTGACCGATCAAAACCGGGGCCTTCATCTATTACAGAAACTTCTATTTTTCTATTGGATATACTGCCTTTTATTAATATGTTTTTTTTAGGATCATTTTTGTTCCCATGTTCAAGCGCATTCATTAATGCTTCAGATATGGCAAGCCGAATATGGTTATAATTTCGTTTATTTATTTCCAGTGCTTCTAGTTTTTTTAGAATATCTGCTGTGGTCTTTTTGACTTCATCTAGGTGATTTTTGATTTTAAAGTTCATTCTATATAATGTTTTTTCAGAGAACTTTGCAAGTTCTTTAAAATCAATAATAACG
>Ga0154585_1061_pt3 | contig 24422 bp, 17 predicted proteins | sample RifGroF2_FD_116014 | JGI IMG/M metagenome (GOLD analysis project Ga0154585, IMG submission 116014) | Candidatus Margulisbacteria bacterium GWF2_35_9 | reverse complement strand
AATATTATCTATATAATATCACCTTTTTTTGACAAACGCAATAACTATTTTAAATTTAATTTAATATATTCGACACTATTCGTCTTTTCTATCATTTAATGACGATTTCTAAGTATGGTGATAATAAGCCATTATCACCCGAGGGAAAAATCATATTTGTATTTGCAGTATCGCATTTAATTAAAAAGCTGTTATTTATTGAATAAATTGCGCTTTTATTACCTATATTCTCTAACATCTTTTTTAACAACGGGGTTATATCAAGCTGGTAAACACCAGATTCTTTAATAATAGTTGATGTAACTGGCTTTTCATCAAAGGTGGGACGGTTAAACCACATTGTATTTATACTACACCAATCACAAGTAACTGCGTATGCAGAGATTACAGCTTCATTGCCCAAATCATATAAATTATAAAAATTATATTTTGCAGATACTATTTTATCTGGATCTATACCTAATTTCTCGAGTGTTTCGTATCGGACATATGTCCATCCTTCGCCTTTTATTGTATTATCGCCAAGTAGCATATAAGGGCTTAAATAATGCCTTGCGTCATCGCCTGTATTGGAGTATCCCTACTCATAGAACAACTATTCCTAAAGAGGTTGCAGCTTTGCAGGAGTTTGGTATAGATATACAGTGCCAAGATGACCGAACTTTGAACGATACCTTGCTACCTGTAGTTACCAAGCTTACGGATGTGCGTATTGTCAACAATGAACTTAAGACGATGCTTTACGAGCCAAGAAAAGAATATTTTATGATGGTGGCTTTGGTTATTGGTAATATCCCACTACTGTATATGCTTAATAAATCGTGGTATAGCACTTTGATGGATACGATACCCGGTAAAATTGTTCTTGCCTTATCTGGTATGGTCATTCTTGTTACAGCTATGATGATGAAATATACCAGGCCGATTGAATATAAGAGGTAAGAGTGGTATAATTAAGAAAATTTATTTTTTTATTTTACCCCTTGACTCTTCCGTTGGGGAAGCGTGTAAACTGTCTTTATAACAAAGACGAGGAGGTTTTTTATGAACGATCTTATCAAAATTAAGGATATGTCCAGCAAGTACGACATATCTGCTCGTACGCTTCGTTATTATGAAGACATGGGGCTAATTGAAAGTGTTCGCAATGATGATTACGCTTACAGAATGTATGATGACATTGCTGTAAAAAGATTGGAACAAATTTTAATTCTTCGTAAACTTAACATCAGCATCAAAGACATTCAGCGTATATTTAACACATCAGGCTCAGAAGTCGTTTTAGAAGTGCTTGGGAAAAAGGTCGATGCCATTGACGAAGAAGTTTCCCTCTTGCATGAATTAAAAGAGATAGTCTTGGAATTTATCAAGCAAATCGAGCAATCAGACTTCGGCAAGGAATCGGATGTTAAGCTGCTGTACGAAAAAGCGAAGGAAATTGAAACTCAGATAGTAAACGTGGATTATGATGGCAATTCGGCGAATGTAAATCGACTGTTAGAGGTTACGGAAAAACTTGCGGTCGCTCCTGATATAGTGGAAAAACGTTCATACTGCTACCTGATATTCAATCTGGGAAGCGTAAGCAACGTGCTTGAAGCGTGCGAAATGTATGGCAAAGCGTTCGGAGCGGAAAAGCTTTCGGAAGAAAGAGGTTTTATCGAACCGGACAGTTGGATTGGCATGGATATAAAATTGTTTAATTTTACTATATTCATGCAATCCACCAGTAATCCGCTTGGAGGAAACTGCTGCACTAAATTTGCCTCGCAAAAGGAGTTGCGGAAAGCTTATGATGTTGTCAAGGAGGAGGCTATTGAATGTTCATTAAATACAGACTGGCACTGGACACCTTTGTCCGCTATTGTTAAAGATAAATTCGGTGTAAACTGGTTGTTCTGTGTATAGTATATATTATTTTGGATGTAATAGATATTCGCAGTATAATGTAAATAAATTCAACCGCCTTCGGGCGGTTTTTTCATTGGAAGGAGTGAAAAAGTGATACAAATAATTTCTGGTATACTTGTTGGTATCGGCTTATTCTTCATCGTTTCTGACATTTTCAGGATACCGTATATCAAGACAAGTACTGGTGGGCTTCCGCCTCTTGGTTATGATGTTGATCCTGCAACAAAAAAGCTTATTATTAATGAAAAAGAATCTATTGCAGTGCAACTTATTTTCGACTTGTTTGTTCAAGGACTTGGTTATGATAAAATTATAAATGAACTTAACCTAAGAGGGTATAAAACAAAAACCGGTAAAGCCTTCGGACACAATTCAATTCATAATATAATTCGTAATCAAAAATATATAGGAACATATATCTTCAACAGATCTGCTGCAAAAGATGTCGACGGAAAACGCAATTCTCATTCAAATAAAGATATTGAGGAAATAATAAGAATTGAACATGCTGTACCTCAAATAATTAACGATGAGATATTTGAACAAGCACAGCAGAAGATAATCGCACGCCAAAAGACACGCCCGTGTAATAACGTTAAAGAGGTATATTTATTATCTGGAAAAATATTTTGTGGTGAATGTGGTTTTACTATGGGCGGAAACAAAAAGCTTTCAGGCAGAAGCAAGTCCACTCATATAACATATAGGTGTCTTGGTAGAAAAAACAAACACATTTGTACGAACAAGGAAATTCGAAGAGAATATATTGAATCTTATGTATTGGAAGTTATATCAGAGTACACCTATGCCAAGGGCATGTACCTGTGCGGCGGCACGGAGGAACGACGGCAGTTGATCAACCTCTATCTTGACAAGGTGGTCGTGTATCAGGAGCATATCGAGTTTTTCCTTAACACCCTGCCCGTGTCCATCCTGAAACGGGAGGTATCCCGTGCAACCGAGGAGCTGGACGACGGCGATTCGCTGCTGACATTTATGCTGAAAAACAACCCGCACTTTGAGGGTGAAATGCTGGGCTATTCAGAGAAAACACCTCGGTCTTATTATTATCACAAGGAGAAAACAGAGGCATCCGATCCGGATGCCTCCGGCTACATAAATTCACAAAAAGAAAAGGCTGATAATCGACCTGAAACAGGCAAATTATCAACCTTTTGTGGTGGAGGCGAGCCGCACCGTCATTTTCCCACTCAGGGTGATCCTACTCAACATTTTGTGTTCATAAAAATTGATGAACTCAAAATATTAAATGCTGATAAAAATATTAATAATAGATAAGATATTAACCATAATTTATTAGTTTAATTAATTTAGAACTAAAATATTTTTATCGAGGGTAACTGTATGATTTATATTGGTATAGATGTTTTAACTTTTAAATATTAATTTTAACAAGTACATTACAATACTTGTCTAATTGTAACTTCTTCCAAAATATTTTCTAAAATTTCACATTCTTATTTAAAGGTTTCAATTACAAGTTCCGAAATGCATATACTCATTTCTTTGTTTACGGTAATTAATTCAAAATTATTGTTATGTTCACGGCACATTTTTATTATATTTTTAACCTTATTAACAAATTCTGCATATTTCTGGACGTGTTGAAAATTTTTCAACTCATATTTTTTAAATATGTACTTCAACCGTTCCAACATCAAAGTAGGATTCTCAAGCAATGCTTCCATTAAAATTATTTGAATTTGTTCTTTATTGTTTTGTTGTGCATTTATATACTCGGTGATAATTTGTATTGCGTTTATGCTTACATTTGGGGACGTTGGATTTAAATATGCTTTTATTTGTATGGAAAATTTATCAACGTCAAAACAGTCATAATTATAATCCGGATTTAGTTTTGGAAATAAGAGATATATTTCATCTTTGTTATTTGATTTTAAGTCATTGTAAAAATCTTCGTATTTTATTTGTTCTGTTTTTATTTCGTAATTTATTGGTTCTGTTTTAGCTAAAACGCAATTTGTTTCGTCATCATAACCGTATATTAAAAAAGTATCCGACCATTCGACTTCTTCTATTATTCGATTTTTATATGATCCTGTACAGTAGTAACCATTATCTATCATCTTTTTAATAATTTGTATTGTTAAATTTAAGCTCATTGCATTTGCAGGCATTCTAAACGTATTTTCTGTATTGAATACTGTATCAACACCTATAAACCACCAACCATCGGTGAAGTTTCTATTTTTTTGAATTTCTTGTCCATTTGGTAGACAAAGAAATTATAATAATAATTAAAAAGCCAAACATTATAAGCGGGAATAGCTATTACCTCAATATATTTGCATAAGTTAAACCTGTTATATTTATCTGCGGTTTTTAATTTCACTGATTATATTCATAACAACATCTTTAAATTCGCCTTTGTCGTTATATGTTGATACCAGATTCCATATATTTGTATAAAACCGCTATTTACCGCTCTCATACCCGCTGGTCATTATTAAGCAAAAAGGATTTTTAGGCCATTTTGATTGTTTGTTTTTACATAAGTGAAACTGATATAAAAAATATTGATGTATAACCGTTTTTCAACTCGGTTCGGTTTTAAAATGATAATAAAAAAGTACGGGACAATTTATTATATTTTTCACTATTTCATCCATTACATTTATAATCGTTATAGATTACCTTTACGCCTATCTTTTTATAATTAATTTAATTATACGAGTTATTAAACCATTTAATTATTATATAAAGTTAATTGAATCTAATCTTGATATGTTATTCTACTTAAAATAATGTATTTATTCGTAACAATCTGTGGATTTAAGAATTTTATAAACTAATAAATCATTTTGTAAATATGATAACATTTTTATTTCCTCACGAATTATTGTCTCTATATATTGTTGCATTTTTATTAAGATTGTTCTATTTTTCACTTGATTATATTTTATAGCTAAATTCTTAAGCGACGCCGATATATGTAGGTTATCTTTGTATTTTTCATATATATTTAAATTATTCAAAATTATATTATTTTTTATTAGAAACTCAATTCTATTAACCATCAACTTTTTATGCTCCCATAAAAAATAGAAATTTCTAATATCAATAAATTTATTCTCTTTAACTACACTATCCAAATAATTGATTAAAAATTTCAAGGCATCTATACCAAAATAATAATCATCTACATTATATTTATAATTGTTCGAATAACAATAAATGTAATCATTTACAAACATAATACATTTATCCAAGTTAAAGACAGGTTTAAATTCTTCGTTGATAGTTAAAGAACTTATAGTAATATTTTTCGCATCAAAATTTGTATTTTTTAGAGCATTAAGATATTCATTACATGTTACACTTGTACTTTCATATAATTTTTTGTCAGTATACCCAATAACATTAAATGATTGGTTACTACTATATCCATATATCATATATTCATGGTCGAAATTATATGAATTGTACGCTTTTCTTTGAGGTATGTAATATTCATTAAATGTACCGATGATATATCCACCATGCCTTAGTACTTCTTTAAGTATGTTTATTATTAACATAGGCTTATTCAATATATATTTCGGCATATATAAATAATTATACTTAAAAACTCCTTCTGTTAGATGCATCCAATCATAGCATGCATGATGAAAGGAGTTATTCTTTTTATTAAATACTACCATTATATAATTATGATAAAGCCAAGGCCAGAATTTGTCATCCCTTGAAAACAATATGCTTAATGGATATCCATATTCTGGGAAACCTCGTATAGGAGGGGTTAGGGTTATTGGATTTTTTAACTGACTCATTAAAACATATATCCCTTCAACATTTATTATAATATTTTATATTTAATCGAGTTATGTAGATACCCTGAAATTAAGCGATTTCGCAGTTGGTTAAAGCGGCATTAGGTAATGCCTGTGCAAAAATAGATTTTATATTCTCGTTTTTACTTGTAGATTCAAACGTAATTTTATGAAGTTGATGTTTGTCCGCGATAAACTCCAACAGCTTGCCTTCAATCTCACGCCCCAAATCGCAACACGATAAACAGAAAAGGGTTAGCGTTTCTCCCTCAACCTCCAATGCGCCTACAAGCCCTAAATCAAAAAAACGGACGGAAACGGAAAGAGAGTATAGTTTAGCATTTTTCCGTACAACACGATCTTTAATTTCTGCTACTGTATATCGTTTGCCGTTGGTACATTTGTTGGCACGTTGGGTAAATTTAGCAATACGGCTATACTCAATCGGCAACGTTTCGTGAATGTCCGTATTGACTTCAAGGGCGTCTATATATTCGTAATAACTTTGATATTGCGATTTTAAGGTTTCACGCGATTTGATTGGTAGGGTAGGTTTCGTTTCGTTTTTCAACATCTGTTATGATAACATTGCTTTTTAGGTTAAAACAAGATAGCTTATCATAAACCGAATAGCGCTCATATAAAATCGTCGTTACTTCCGGCTACATGCATTTAACGGATTCAACTTCAACGGGCGAATCATCAACAAAAACCATACTGTCAAGGCCGATGTTAAGTATTTCAACTATCCGTTTTATAATGTCGGGTTTATTTTCCCAATTTACTTGGAAACAGGATATATGTTCTTCTTTCAAAACCATTTCGTTATGTTCACGGAACATAGTCATAACGTCTGACAGATCGTTTCTACTGCTCATAGCCATCCGAAAGAGATATATATTATTAATTTTCATATAATATCACTAACAGAAACACAAAACAGCTTATCCAATTATGTTTGAAAATATATACATACAAATCTCCGAGTCTTTTAGACTATTTAGATTCATGACTATATAAGCTTAAATATTTATCCATTTTTTATATAAAAATTACCTTATTGTATATTTTCTCTATTTCTTATTATGACAATAATGTATATCTTAAGTTATCTTTGATTCTATATATACAATCATTGACTTAATTGTAGGAAATGAAGTGAATAATAGTATCTCATCATCAAACTCAAATTCAAATTCTGTTTCAAGAGCAATTATAATTTTTATAAAAGTAATCGAATCAATACTTAAATCACTTAAAGAAGAATTAATCGTTACATTATTATTAAATTTTTCATCTTGATTTTCACAAATTATTTTTAATACTCTCAGTTCCAGATTAGTTAAACTTTCTGATTGATTTTTTTGTGTTTTAATTTTATCGTATTTAATGTTATGATTATAATAATTATTGATTAGTTGCTTTCTATCTACTTTATCATTATTAGTATAGGGTAATTCGTCTAGATGGTAATATATTATCGGAACCATATATTCAGGCAATTTTTGATTCAAGAATTCTTTGATTGTATTTTCTTCGATGTCAATATCTGAAAGATAAAATGCAATTAGAGATTTATTATCTTCGTTTTCAACTATTGAGGCAACAGCCTTTTTAATATTAGGATGTTGCATCATTAAGTTCTCAATTTCTTCTAGTTCAACCCTATATCCTCTAATTTTAACTTGATTATCAATTCTTCCTAAACATTCTAAATTTCCATCAGATAGATATCTTCCTAAATCGCCTGTTAAATAAATACAAGTTTCAGGTTTTTCAGGTAAATTAATAAATTTTTCGTTTGTTAATTTTTCATTATTTACATACCCTTTTGCTAAACTTTTACCAGCTATAGCAATTTCACCAATATTACCATTTGGAACAATGTTATGGTTTTCATCAAGTATATATACTTGTGTTTCTTTTATTGGTTTTCCAATATCAATAGTACTCTTTTCAGTCAAATCACTAATGCATGACCAAATGGTTGTTTCTGTAGGGCCATACATGTTAAAAATTTTTGCAGATGTTTTTACTTGCAAGGTTTTTAAAAGGAAAAGTGGGAACGGCTCTCCACCAATCATAATCTCTTTGACATTTTTTAGACAAGATAATTCCTTATCATGATTTAATAATAACTGCATTCTTGATGGTGTCATTTGAATCATATCAACATTGTTTTCTTCAATAAGCTTTACCATTAATCTTGGATTTCGTTGTTCTTCTTCATTTGCTAAGACAACGGTTAATCCTTTATATAAAGCCATAATACTTTCAAGGAAGAAAATATCAAACGATACAGTAGTGAAACAAGCAATACGCTTTCCATCTGAAAAGTCAATTATTTCTGATACACCGTCTATAAAATTAAATAAAGCTTCTCTCGTAATTTCTACACCTTTGGGTTTACCCGTAGAACCTGATGTATGTAAAATATAGGCTATATTATTATCATGATTTGATAAATAAAAATCGGCAACATCATTCTTATTATCAACAATCAATAGTTCAACATCCTTGAATATATTGGAATATTTACTTGATGTAATAATCATATTTAAATTTTCTTCCGAAACAATATTACAGATTTTATCACAAGGCCAATTAACATCAAAAGGTACATATGTTATCCCATTAATAAAACATTTATATAAAATTGAAATTAATAATTCAGACCTATCTAGCATTATTCCAAGTCTATTGATTGAATGATTGTAATTTTTTTTATTAAATTTTATATCTTTTTTATTTATGATTTCCATGTTTTCACATACCTTTACTACTAATTATATTTGAACACAATTTTTCTTCAATTTTAGATATATAAAATATCTTTTCAATTGCTTGAAGAGTTAGATTTGTTCTTTTTGAAATTATAATTTTTATAAATAAGTTTTTTAGTTTTTCCCATTCATTATGTATTTCTCCCATAACTAATATATATTTATGATTATAGTTCAATAGCGATAGTAATGACATTACATTAAATCGTGAATTCGCTATGTAACTTAATCGTCTAATAATGTGAGAATTAGAAACATCAGTTATTTGTGGTGATAAGTCTTGAATTGAATTAATTTTCAATAAATCGTTTCCAAATTCTCTCATTAATTCAAATATATTTTTTTGAATATTTGATAAACAAATATTCAAAAATTCCGACTTTAATTCTTGCAATGATTTATTAATATTAGAATACAAATCTATAGAATAGGTATTCAAAGTTTTTCGCAAGGTATTTTTATCAATAAATATAATATCTGGTGAAGAATAAGAATCAATTGCTATTATTTCGTTAGTTGTACTATTTTTACTTAATAAATAATAATGATTATAATGAAATTTTTGAAAAGCTAAATTCCAAGAACAATCAAAACTATCAATATTAATTATTAGATTTTTTCCTCCAAGTACATTTTCAATAATCTCCTCAGAATTCAATTTATTGTTTATAATTTGAATATTTAAATACTTTTTTGATAAATTAATCGTTTTTTCAAAATCAATATCACAACTATAGTGATAATGAATTTTTTCTCCAATTGTTGATTTCGATTGATTATACCCAAAATCCCATGAAAACAAAAAAAGAGGGATATGATTCACGTTATTTAATTCGCATATATTTGCTATGCAATTTTCAATGCAATTATATGTGCTATACTTATTTGGTGTTATTTTACTCATATACTTCTACTCCATTATAAGTGCATTTTCATTAATCATAATTTTCTTATCAAACTCAATCTTCAATGCCGGATTATGTGAAATTACAATTTATGTTTTGCCTTTTAACAACTCATACAGATTTGTTAAAATTTTTGTTATGATAATGGCATCAAGAGAGCTTGTAGCTTCATCTAGAATAGTAATCTGAGAATTATGTAAAATCATTCTTGCAATGGCAAGGAGTTGCTTTGGACCGCTTGAAAGGTTAATATCACACTAAGATATCTTAACAGTTCAGAAGTAGTTACCTTATATGGCATCGCCTTTTCAAATAGGTCGGTAAAAAATCTACTCTGCGGATTTCGTGCGACTCTTTTCAAGCTCACTAACTCTTTAATTAATGGTTTAACTTTTATTTGCATGTCTTTTTAAGCTTATCCTTAAGAACTTTTTATCATCTTTATAATACGTATAATTTTACAGTATCAACAACTTTTCTGTTTCTTTATTTTGATTTGGATGACTGTATGAGCAATGGCTTCTTTCAACCAGACTTGCCTAATTACAGCCACACCCTTCATTCCACTCGTGTATTGCTTGTCAGTTCCTCCTTAACCTAATTCTTGCTGCTGTCAACTTGTTTTCCAAGTATCTGATTACCCATTGACGATATCTTGCTTCTGTTGTTATATTATTCATTGAAAATAGCTTCTTTGATATATGTTCTTTTGCCTTACATCAATTTTGAATGCTATTTTCTTTTTGTCACCAATCCATTGTTTAATAATACTAGTTCTATTACCTAGGTATAAATTAACTTAATAATAAAATGGAATTTATTTAATGTCTACGAGAAACTCATTAAAATTCTAATTTTATTGAGTTTCAAACATTTCTTGATGTCAACGCTTTACAACGCTTTTGAACCTTTCACATTGGCAATTTAAAAAGGTCTAAACCTAATTTCTCTTTTTTATCATATTTTATCACTTTTTAAATTGTTCAGTGTACATTATTTAGAAATAATAATTTTTATAATAGCGTTATTAACATTAATAGTTTTACTAAAATTATTTTCATTAATTATCTCAATAGTGGCAAGTGTTTCATGCTCTAAACAATCTTTATATTTTTCAATTATAGCTTGTATATATAAATCATCAGTAATAAAATTTATTTTTGCTCTGTCAGCAACATCAAGACCAGCTTCTTTTCTGAGCACTTGACAGTGTCGGAGAATTTCTCTATAACAACCTTCTTCTTTTAGTTCGAGTGTAATTTCGGTATTTATGGCAAGTCTAATTCCGTCGGCTGAACGTTTAATATGCGGTTTGTCTTTTTGCTCTATCGAGAGAAGATCGTTATCAAGCTCATATCCGCAAACGGATATTTTTTTACAGGATTTTAAAAACGAAATCACCTCTTTTATTGCATCTGCCGGCAAAGTACTGATGTGTTCTTTTACCTTGTTCAAATCTCCTTTTAAAACACGCCCTGCAGTTTTAAAATTCAACAAAATATATTCTTCACATAGCATCGTAAAATCTTCAAGATATACGATTTCTTTTACATTCAATTCATCTTTTATCACATCTTGAAATTTACTACAAACTTGTTGCAATGCAGCATCTATATATAGCACAGGTAAAGGCTGCTTAACCTTTAACCCGCTTTCATTTCTTAACTTCATTGCTCCGGCAATAACTTCCCGTACCGTCTTGACATCATTAAGCACGGAAGAGTTTACCGGTAATGTTTGCGGAAAATCAGATAGATGAACAGATTCCTCGGCAGTACTATACTTTCGCACTGTTGTTTGCCAAATCCTTTCGGTCATAAAAGGTATAATAGGAGCCATAATCTGACACATGATCTTTAAAGCATAAAGCAGGAAGTTGTAGGCATTTTGTTTATCATTGTCTAATCTGTCATTCCAAAAACGCTTGCGACAGGCACGAACATACCAGTTGGATACATCATTTACACATACCTCGAATTCACGAACAATCTCAGAGGTATCATAACTTTCATATGCTTTAGCAGCTTTTGAAACAAATTCATTGATTCTGTTTATCAGCCACACATCCATCAAGTTATCGGAATTTAATCCGATAAATGTCGGATTATCAATATTGGCATAGGTCATAAAGAAAGTGTAGATGTTCCAAAATCCAAGGAGTTTACGCCGCGCTTCGTCTCCCAAATTATAACCGAAACGGACATCGGAAGATATATTTGCACCTGCGTAAAGATAGCGTATTGCATCCGACCCAATTTTTTCAGCTGCTTCATCAAACTTAATCATAAATCCGGATTTATGAAAGCGGGACCCGTCCTCTTGTACCACGCTTCCATGTGTCATAACTCGTTCATACGGAGCTTTTCCAGTGAGTGTTATGCTCATAAAAAGCAAAGAATAAAACCACAATCTGATCTGCTCATTCATTTCAAGTACAAGTTCTAAAGGGAATTGCTTTTCCCAAGCATTTCGGTCTGTAAAATATCCGAGCGTTGAAAACGGAGTGATACCGGCATCAAGCCATACATCTCCTACCTCTGGTACTCGTTCAACCAATTCACCACATACTGGACAGCTTATTTTGATTTCATCAATCCACGGACGATGAAGTTCCGGCAAGCTGTCAACCTTTTCGCCGCCAAGTTTCCGTAATTCTTCTTTTGAACCTATAACTGTAAGATTACCGCATTTTGCACAAGGATAAAAGGGCAAAGGAAGTCCATAGAAACGCTTTCTTGAAATGTTCCAATCTCCCATATTGGTAAGCCAATCTTGCATGCGTTTTCCGGCAAATGAAGGCTCCCATTTCACATTGCTTGCTTCTGAAAGAAGTTTAGGACGAATTTCGTCTGTTTTAATTGTCCATGATTGTATCAGACGGAATAATACTTCTGTTTTACAACGCCAGCAAACAGGATAACTGTGAATATATTCATGTGTCTTGTATAATTTATCTTGTTGTTTCAGCTTTTCAAATACAAGCGGCGCCACTTCGGAAGCGGATCTACTGCTTAAAAAATCGTATTCGTTCGTAAAATGGCCGCTTTCATCTATCGGACATATTTGGCTTAGATTAAGCACTTTTCCAAGATCAAAGTCTTCTGCACCACATCCTGGAGCAATATGAACAACTCCGCTACCCTCATTTGCTTCCACTTCACTCCATTCGACAATTTTATGTTGTAAATTTGTTTGTACGGAAAGAAACGGAAAAAAAGTCTCATAAGATAAACCAACAAGCTCTTCACCTTTGATAATTTTTAAAACCTTTTTCTCACCGCTTATAACCCCTAACGCACTTTTGGCAAGCACAAGAGGACGTTTACAATTATCGACTTCCGCTATCACATAATCCAAGTTGGGATTGACTGCCAAAGCTACATTTGCAGAAAGTGTCCATGGTGTCGTTGTCCAGACAAGAATATCAAAATTACGATCATGTACTGGTAATTTAGCAAATACCGCTGTGTGCGTGATATCTTTGTGAGAGCCGGTCATTTCATGCTCGGAAAGGGATGTTCCGCATCTCGGGCACCATGGCATTGGTCGGTGTGACCGTGCTATCCAACCATTTTCATTACAAGTTTTTAAAAAATACCATATTGCAGTGATATTCTCATCAGTATGCGTAAAATAGGAATTTTCCCAGTCCATCCATTGTCCAAGTCTTTTCGATTGTTCGGTGATGATTTTTGAGAATTTTTTAATTCGTTCCACACAACGTTTTGTAAAATTATCCATTCCATAGGATTCAATATCTTTTTTATCTTTAAATCCAAGTTCTTTTTCTACTTCAACTTCAACCCAAAGTCCTTGTGTGTCAAATCCGTTGCGATAATGACAGGAATAACCATTCATTGCCTTGTAACGCAAAAAAATATCTTTTATACTACGTCCCCATGCATGATGTATTCCCATTGCATTATTTGCAGTCATTGGTCCATCAAGAAAACGGAAAGGTTTTCCATTTTTATTTTTTTCTGTGAGTTTTTCAAATAAATAATTATCTTTCCATAACGACAATATTTCATGTTCATTTTCAATAAAATCTAATTTATTATTTTCCATAAATTTACACCTTCTTAAAAAATTTAAATACAAGATAAATAAAACTAATTTACAACCCATCCGCCCCTATAAATATTGAGACAAATAAAAAACTTTCGCCCCAATATCGAATATGATTCGCATAGGGACGAAAGCTTATACTTTCGCTATACCACCCATCTTACATCATACAAGCATATGCGTCTCTTTTACGGGGAGAAGCCGTCATGATCTACTTGATTAACATTTTAATGTTTATCTTTCGGCATGCTACTCGGGAGTGATTTTCGGTAAATTCCTATTTGTACTGAGTTCACACTATCCTCAGCTCACTGTAACTTTGGAAAATACTTACTCTCTCCGTCAATGTATTTAGTTTAAATTATAGCAGAAAGCATTAATTTTGTCAATACAACAATTGTTAATACTTAAAAGTTTTTAGGACTTAAACACTTATAATATTTTACCAATTTTGATCCGACCATACACTGTACATTTGATTACTCTGATTTTATTTCTATTATCTTTATAAGTCCGCTAATTAATACTGTTGTAACGGAGTATTTTACAGCCATTCCAAGCACTACGCAATCCAGAAGCAAATGACCGGGATAAGTTTGCTTACATTATTGGATCAAATATTCGAAAATTGTTGTGTTAGCGTAATATTTTTCTCTTTATAGATTTTGCGGAAATTTTGAATACATAGGTACAACTCAACCATTAACGGATATTTTCCGGGGTGATTCAAATTTGAGGGAATTAATATATCACTGTCAGTATGATTAAAAGACATCAACTTTGGAATAAGATAATTTTGTTTGGGTAACTTCGATTGAATCGGTGCACTGACTGTATTTTTTAGGCTTGTACGAGATTTCCAGTTCTGTTATCAACTTCCTGAAGTAGCATTCAAACGCATTGCATTTACCATGATAGCCACCCGTTGCATAATGTCGTATGCAGTATGTCCTTACTCTATACTGACACAGGACCACCTGCGAGATGTAGATATATCTATATGTTTTTACGATTTTTTTATAATGCTGTCGTTCATATTCAAACAAGATATCTTGTAATTTTTTATACCGAATCCCGGCATCCTGTCGAATGTATGCGCTAATTCTATTCATCCAATACAACCACAATCAAATAATAATTAGACTTAATGTTTTTATTCACTTTACTGTCTATAGTAAAAATTAAACTACGATATTTAAAAGTCTATTTGGAATATATATAATTTTAGCAATTTGTTTGCCTTGGATGCTCTTTGAAATCGCTTCAAGTTTCAATGCGAATTTTTCGACATCATTTTTAACGGAATCTTTTTCAATCATTAATTTTGCTTTCACATTCCCATTAATTTGTATTACGATTTCAATTTGTTTGGAAATGATTTTCTCTTCTAAATATTGTGGCCACCTTTCATTGAAAATAGTACCGCCGTTACCAAACTTATGCCATATCTCCTCTGTAAAATGTGGAGCAAATGGTGATAATAAAAAAATAAAATCTCGTATCACTTCACCTTCATATCTAATATCTCGCTTTGGATTCAATTGATATTCTGAAATCGCTGAACGGAATTCCATTAGTCGTGCAATCGCTGTATTAAAAGAAAAACGATCAATATCATTTGTTACAGCTTTGATAGTCTTATGCCGGATTGTTTCCAACAAGTCTGAAATACAAGAATTAACAAATAAATTCTCATCAGATTGCATATACATATTTAACATACGTATGGTTTTCTTAAAAAAAGAATCAATGGCCTTGATTCCTTTTTCATTCCAAGGTCCACCCTCGGTATATGAGAATCCAAAAGCAAGATATGTTCGAAAAATATCAGAACCATATTGTTGTATATAGGAATCGGGTAAAACTGTATTATTTTTGGATTTGCTCATTTTTTGACCGTCGCTTCCGAGAATTATCCCCTGATGAATCAATTTTTGAAATGGCTCATCACCAGTTACATATCCCATATCACGCAATGCTTTGTATATGAACCTAGCATACAATAAATGCATAGCGGCATGTTCAACACCGCCGACATATAGATCGACCGGCATGATATTCCTCTCGTTTTTTATATCCCAAGGTTTCTTTAAATTTTTTGTATCGAAATAACGTAAATAATACCATGACGAACAAACAAATGTATCGAGCGTATCGGTTTCCCGGATCGCAGGAGAGCCGCATTTCGGACAAGTAGTGTGAAGAAATGCATCACATGAAACAAGTGGTGAGTTTCCATTTGGATTGAATTCAACATCATATGGCAGTTCTACTGGTAATTCGTTTTCTGGTAATGGCACAATACCGCAATGATCACAATAAACAATTGGGATTGGCGCTCCCCAATACCGTTGCCTGGAAACGAGCCAATCGCGTAATCGATAGTTTGTCGATATTTTCCCTAGATGGACGATATCTAAATCTTTCAAAATTTCGTAAAAGGCTTGATCAAAATCCAACCCATCGTACTTACCGCTATTGCATAGAATCCCATAGTTTGTTAAGGGTAAATCATCTCCTTCTTCACCAATCACCTGTTGAATCGGGAGAAAATATTTATTTGCAAATTGAAAATCCCTCTCATCATGGGCAGGTACCGCCATAACCGCTCCCGTTCCATATGATGACAACACATAATCACTAATCCAAACTGGAATATTTACGTCTTTCAATGGATGTTTGACATATGCACCGGTGAAAACACCAGTTTTTTCTTTCGCCGTTGATAACCGTTCAATTTCTGTTTTTTGGAGAGTTGCTTTTTGATACTCACGAACAGAATCCTTATATTCTCCTTTGGTGATTTCGTCCACGAAAGGATGATCCGGAGCTAAAACAACATATGTAACGCCCATCAACGTATCAGGTCGGGTCGTAAATACTATAAGCGATTTATTCGAGTTATCGAACGGAAAAGTAATTTCAGCGCCCCTACTTTTTCCAATCCAGTTTTTTTGAATCATTTTAGTTTTTTCAGGCCAATCTAATTTATTCAACCCATCAAGCAATTCATCAGCATAATCTGTAATTTTAAAAAACCATTGTGTTAAAGACTTTTGAACAACAGTTGCTCCACATCTTTCACATGCTCCGCCATTCACTTGTTCGTTAGCCAAAACCGTTTTACATTCTGGACACCAATTGACAGAAGCATTTTTACGATATGCCAACCCACGATGATATAATTGTAAAAAAAGCCATTGCGTCCATTTATAATAGGAGGGGTCTGATGTTATTGTTAGATATCTCCAATCATATGTCGCTCCGATTTGTTTGAGCTGGCTAATCATGGTTTCGATATTCGCATATGTAGAATCTTTCGGATGAATGCCGGTTTTTATTGCATAATTCTCCGCTGGTAATCCAAAAGCGTCAAAGCCCATCGGATGGAAAATGTTAAATCCCTGCATACGCTTCATACGACCCCAAGAATCGGGAAGGCTGTAATTCCACCAATGTCCTAAATGCAATTTACTTGCGGAAGGATATGAAAACATTTCTAAAAGATAAATTTTATTTTCGTAGTTTTCTTCATGAAATTGATATGTTTTATTTTTTTCCCAATAATTCTGCCATTTTTTATCGATTTTTTTTGAATATTCAAATTGCATTTTTTCTTTCCCTCCTTACTTATAATAATTTATATAATGCTTATTTTTTTAAAAACATTTGAATAATATATAGGATCATTCAAATTCTTTTCGTACCAATCATCGTTTTTAATAAAGCCATTATTAAGATAAAAATCTTGGAATTGCTTGTTTTTATCCGTTAATATAAACTGGCCATACATATATTTAAAGCCTCGCTGGTGATAATACTGTCTAAGCGTTTCTAGAAATGCGTTTTCAAAATTTCTGCCAAACACACGGCAAGATAAGAAGAAGGCTTCGATAAATAGTTTCCCATTATTAATTCTAATAACGATAAACCCCACTATTCCCATATCACCATAAATGTCTTTTGCTTTTATATATATCACATTATAATTTACCGCATTTATTTTTTCCAACAATTCTTGTTCAGTATAACGCTTCACTGTTAAATTAAATTGATTGGTACGTTGTGAAAGCTCCACTAATCGAGGCAGAATAAATCCGTCTGCATATCGAAATTCTAAACATGTTTTTAAGGATTTATGATAATCTACAATATCGTCACATTTCAAAAATTCATTCTCTCGTCTTGCTTGATCTGCATAATATTTCGATCTGTTTTTGGCTTCTAATGTAGGCTTAGAAGTTATAAACAGCTTACTGTGTTTTAATATATCTGCATATAAATATGGCTTATCCTTATCCATCAAAATTGTTGTCACTAACGGCAGCTTATCATTGATAAGACCGATTTCATATTCGTTATCATCAATATATACGATCGTATCATATGTAAAATTTAAATGATGCGCTATGCTTATCAAGTTGTCCACTTTATTATTCCAATTTATTTGATAATACGAGATATGTTTTATTTGCAAAATCATATCCGGATGATTTTGAAATATATCCAATACCACTTGCTCATCGTTTTTACTACATAAGGCTAGGACAACTCCTTGATCATGAAGACGTAAAATTTCTTTTTGAAAATCAATGTATGCTTTTCCATATGAAATCTGACCCAAGCTAATATTGTTTATTCCGATATCCGCTGCAGTTCCACCCCATAAAATATCATCACAATCAAGTACGAGACATTTCTTTTTCAGACAATAATCCGTATTACATTCATTAACTATCTCGTAAGATATCCTATTACAAGCATCAAATGAATAGGGTGCTCCCATAGTATAATATTTCGACTTATCATAAAAATATTGTCTTCCAATATTTCCGATTAGGTAGTTAATATCAATGATACGAATCTGCGGTATTTTTTTTACATTGTCTTCCAGAATGGAATTTGCCCTTTTAATCAAATTGTTCTCGTTTTCATATATACTGTAGTTGTAATCAAGTTCAAAATTAAAAAAAAGGATCGGTTTCTGAATTGATTTTAAAAATTCGAAAAGTCCTTTTATTTCTACTGTAAAAGCTGTTTTAAAAGACCCTTGGAAATGGTTGGTGGGCAATACCCATTCATCCAGACGCAAAAGAAAAATAAGATGGTCATAATCTGAATATGATTCATACCGTTGTGTGAAATTATACAAATCGGTATATTCAATTTTAACGTTATAATTATTCTGTGAAGCATAATAATTTACACAATCATTTAAAAAATGTTCCATTGTAATATTTTTTACTACTAACCATTTTTTATTCAAGTCATAATGAAAATCCGGCATTTGTAATATTTCTTGGTATTTTAACAACTTAAACATGACATCTCCTTTTAATAACCAAATTGAATATAAAGATGTTTTAATATTCAACTCTACATTAAATTTGTTATGAAGCTCTCAAGGTAATCATTTTATATATTTATTTAATATACATTATGGAAATGTATTCGTCAAGAAGTTTTAAATATGAATATATAGAGTCCATTTTTGCAAAAAAGTAAATGCACAATCGGCATATAATATCATCCAACCGATAAAACAGCCTTTATAATCTGGTGTACTTCTAGCATTTGACCTTTTATTAGTCAGAATCTAAGTATTGGCAGAGATTGGATGACAATTCTTCCATATATAAAATGTTCTTTTTTTCCTTTTCAATAATAGATTCGATCTTTTCTCGAATGATATCCTTATCCACCGTTTGCTTTAACATTTGGCGTATAATCGTATTTTCCAAAACCATATAAGAGTTGATGCACGATTCAAAAGAGCAAATAGACTTTTCAAACAAGTCTCGGTGTCCAAGATTATTACATATATATTGTAAACCTCTTAGAAAACACTTACGACTAGTAGACATTCTATGTACCTTATTGATTAATGGTACGGCATAATAGTCATTCTTTTTATTGGATATCTCGTTATCATAGGTCTCTAATGATGTCATTTCTGCCTTAAACATACCAAGATGATTAATCATATTCGTCATTTTTACATAATCCACCGCATTGATTACCTGTTGTATATAGTCTCGATTGAGTTGTTTTGATTGATGTAATTGAAATATAGCAGTATCCCCCGACCAATCGCTTAATAAGGAAAACGGCAAGAGCAGGATACCATTTTCAGCAAAATAAGAATCCACACATAAAAACAAATCTTTATTCATCCCTGTTATCATGATATGGTGGTCTATTTTATATTTCTTATACGCTAAACTCCAGGGACAATCATATGCATTAAGACTAATAATAATTGGTGAAAAGCTAATATTTTGATTTACATAATACTTTAGGTAGTCAATATTTATAAGTGATGTACCGACCATAGTTATCCCATGAAATAAATCCAAGTTTTGTTTAAGTATCGGATTATAATTCATCTTTATGGAAAGACCAATCGTACTTTTTTCTTTTGTCTCATAAGAAAAGGACCATAATCCCATAAAAGCCATTTCATAATCCAACAATTTATGTTTAGCAAATTGAACAATTAGTCCTAAAATGCAGTCATAATCATTTTGTTTTTCAAGTCGAATATCCCACATTGTTTAACAACCTTCCACTTTTCCCGCAATATGTGTAAGCTTAAATAGCCATAATTGAGTTTGCATGAATATTTAACGATAATATAAGTGTCGATTCGTTATAGGGGATGCCCTATTTTGTATCGCTTTTTTAGTACAGCATTATGATAAAAATGTAATGGTCTTTCAAATATTGATTCTCCATTTTTATCTGATTTTTCACATAACCTGTTTCACAATAAATTGGCATTCATTCAATACATAATTCGTCTTGAATCCTGTTAATTGAATCCGATGAGTTATATGGACGATATACATATTGAGTGGGATAGATGTATCATACGAAGTATTTGTTAACAAGTCCACTCTTAATATATTTATTTTTTCTACATAAATCCACGTCATATAGATAAACCTATATACCCATAACATTCTATAACTTCTATTTTTCCTATGTCATACTCCATTTATTAAATTTAAAATATCTCCTATTGTATTCAATTGATTTGTAATTATTGATTCATCAGAAATATGGATGTCAGCCTTTTCTTCAATAAGCAAAAACAATTTTATTAATCCGATGGAATCAATACCTATATCAACCAATTGCTTATCCAGTTGTAAGTCATCCTTTTGACTTTTACTAACCATAAGAATAAGTTCATATAGTTCGTACTCCAGCATGAGAATCACCTCCCCGCTTACGTTATAATTACTCTATTAGTTAACATCTAAATTTTTAATACTAAAATATTGTTCTTCATATAGCTCTTTAAAATATGTATTGTTATTGAGCAATTCGTAAAATGTTCCATCTCCAACTATTTGACCATCATACATAACAATAATCCTTTTGTAATTTTGAATTGTCGATAAACGATGGCTAATTGTAATAACAATTTGATTCATAAAATTATTGGCTATGATATCATTAATTTTATCTTCTGTTGCTGCATCTAAAAATGAAGTTGCTTCATCAAAAAATAAAACATCTGGCTTTTTCACCATTGCTTTCGCAATGAGCATTCTTTTCATTTCCCCTCCAGATAACTGTACGCCGTTTTCGCCAATGCTAGTATTATATTTATTTTCGGATTTTTCTATCTTATCATATAGATATACTTTTTTATATATGTCTTCAATACTTTCTATTGTTAATGTTGGATTAATATAAAGTAGATTATCAACAAAATCTAAATTAAATAAAGCTGCATCTTGCATTACCACACCTATTTTTTTATAAAGAGAATCCATGCTAATTGTTGATATGTCAATATTATTATAACATACCTCACCTTTTTGCGGTTTACATATATCTAATAAGCACTTTATTAAAGTAGTTTTACCATGTCCATTTTTTCCAACTATACAAAGCTTTTCTCCATAATTAATTGATAAGTTAATATTCTGTAGAATATATCGGTCATCTGTATCGTTATTATATGTATAATACACATTCTTCAAAGAGATGTTCTCTATTCTCCCGATAACACTGTCCTTTGTATTCTGAGTTTCTTTTATATAGGGTACCAAACGATGAAACGTATTCTCATTTGAAATTAAGGAAGCTGTATTTTCAATGATACTGTTCAATCGATTAAATATATTTTGATAATATGATATAATTAATATGATAGTACCGACTTTTAATGAATTATTTAAAGCAAAAAATGCTCCGATAAAATATAATCCTGTAGAAAAAATAAACTCATTTTTAAAATTTTGAAGGATGCGGTTTAACGAATTAAATGCCATTTCTTTATTACTAATTTTAACATATTTATTTAAATATTCCGAATACTTATCAGTTTGGAAATCTTCAGATGAAAACATTTTGATTATTTTCCATTTACTTAAGGTTGAATAAAGCCAGCTATCAGTCTCTGCATTGATATTACGAAGAATATAACGTATCTTATCAATTTTCTTTGCTATGAATTTGGTTAAAAAAATCGCAATTGGTAAAAATAGTATCAAGATCAAAGTGATATATACATTTATATAAAATAAAATACCTAAGTAAACAATGATGTTTAATAAAGATATTATATTGTTTAGTATATTATTAACAATAAATGTTCCGACAATACTAAAATCTTCATTAATTAAGCGACTAAAATACCCGGTATCGCTTTCATTGATTTTATGCAATCTACGTAATAAAATATTTTTAAATAGGATAGTTTTCACTTTGATTTTTAATTTATTATATAAGGTTAAATTATTTCTCATGGTAACATAATCCAAAAATACTTGTATGATGAATATAGCAACCGTCATAAATAAAAAAAACTTAAATAACCCAAAATTACGATTACTGTAAATATCGTCAATTAAAATTTTATATATATACGGATTAATTATTCCAACTAAAATTACCAATAATGCCAACATTATATATAGGATGATGTTTTTGACTATGTTTTTATAATATTTTTTAAATTCTTTAAAATATAAAACATACAATTTTATCATTATAATCACCTAACTGTTTCCATAGATTTATTTTTGGTAATATTGTCATACTCCTTCTTAGACTCTTTTAAATTGAAAAGTTCTTTAAAAGTGTTTGATGAAGCTAACAGATTTTCTACCGAACCAGATTCGATACTTTTGTCCTTTTTAAAAAAAATAACTTCTTTACTTTCCAATACTGTTGAAATTCTATGAGTAATGAAGATTATAATCTTATTTTTATGCGTACTTTGCACTCTTCTTAATATTAATAACTCCGATTCATTATCTTGTGCGGATGTTACTTCATCAAATATCATAATATTGCTATTCTTTAAAAGAGCCCTCGCAACACAAAATCTTTGTAATTGCCCACCAGAAAGCCCAAAGCTTTTATCACTAGTATTTGTATCTAATCCATCGTGCAAACTTTGAATTACATATTTCAAACCCAAACTATCAATTACTTTCCAAATATCATCATCACTAATATTTGGATTGCCCATGGTTAAATTATCACGAACCGTTCCATAAAAAGAATACGACTCTTGACTAACATATGCAATTGAATTCCTTATATCTTTCAAGGAATAATTTTTAAAATCAACATTATTAATTATAATCTCACCTTGATTAAGATCATAAAATCCAAACAATAAATACATTAAGGAACTTTTACCAACCCCGCTCGGTCCAACAATTGTATATATTATATCCTTATCGAATTTTAAATTAATATTTTCTATAATTTTGTATGTATCATTATATTTAAAATCTACATTTTTATATACAATTTCTTCAATTGGGGTAGTCAGTTTAAGACCTTCATCCAATTCTTCCCTATCAATTTTTAAAATATCATCAATTTTCTTAATTGAAACTTTTCGTTTTGAGAATTCGAAAAATAATCCTATAATATCGTCATAACTTGCACAAATTTTATCATAATACATCATTATAGCCATGAATATACCAATTGTGATTGAATTATTGATTATTAAATATGTACATATAAAATAATATATAATTCTTAATAACATCATAATTATTTCGTGATATTTTCTATATATAAAATTATTAGTTTCTATAATGACTTCTTCATTAATAAGTTCATTAACATTAACTTCAAATATATTTTTTATCTTATCATCATCCATTGTAAGTTTTAAATCTTTAAAATAATTTAACCACTCATAAATCTTTCCGTTAAATTGACCACATTTTCTTCTATAATTTCCAGATATCTCATTAATCTTTACTCTGTTTTTTGTGGTTGATATATAAGTGATTATAGAACCAAGTATAAAAATTATGGCTAATATCCAATTGATTTTTACAACAAAGATTATAGTAACTATAAAAGTTATAATAGAATTTATAAATCTTGCAATATTCTGATTTATTATGTCCATCAAAATAGCTGTATCATTATTTATAGTAGTAATTATATCACCGGAATTATTTTGCGATATATAGTAAGGCTTACTTCTCAATACATTGTAAAACATACTTTTTTTTAGTTTAATAATCAGATGATTTTGAATATATTTCCAATTGAATAAATCAAGTGAAAAAAATGTCTGAATCTGCAGAAATAAAATAACAAATAGAATAAGCATATTAAAAAATATATTTCTATTCTTGTTATAATACACTTCATCAATCAATATAGAAATTATGATAGGAAATATAATTCGAGCAATTATATATCCTAATTTACTTATAACCAAAATTATTACGCTAATAAGCTCATCTCGAATTAAATGAAATAAATTCTTAATAATCTTCATTTTATACTCCAAAATAATCTACAATTTTTTGTATTAAGGAAACTCTATAAGAATTGTAATATAAAATAACTTCTTGATTTTCTTGTTGCATACATTCATAATTTACAAGACCGAACCATATTTCATCATTGTTTATTTTTATAATTAAAGCATCATTTTTACTATTACT